>Ga0105047_10004600_pt1 | contig 23938 bp, 24 predicted proteins | sample MAT04_FD_78384 | JGI IMG/M metagenome (GOLD analysis project Ga0105047, IMG submission 78384) | Freshwater microbial communities from Lake Fryxell liftoff mats and glacier meltwater in Antarctica - MAT-04 (megahit assembly) | ecosystem: Environmental > Aquatic > Freshwater > Ice > Liftoff... | reverse complement strand
GCTGGCCCGGGTGGTTGCGGCCTCAGTGGTGCACGAGGTGCTGGACAAACATGAGTGCAACAGCTAGCGCATACGCAGCTTTCCTGCTGTGACTGGGGTTTACCACTGCATGGCCCTGAGCCTGTACCCTGAAGCCGCCTACGAAGAAGTCTTTGCCGTGGTGGCACAGGGGCTGGCTTGGTCTGCCGGTACTGGGCGTCAAGCCCAGGCCACAGGCGCACAGCTGCTTTGGCGCTGCGCCAATGCCCGTGCAAGCGGATCAGGTGCAGCCGGGGCCGCGGCACTGGCGCCTGAAAGGCGCCTTTCGTTCGCCCGGGCGGCCAGGCGGCCAGGCGCTGCATGAACTCCAGCGAGCTCATCACGATGTGCGTGGTGCCGTCGCGCCAGGCCGTCTTGAGTTTGAGCACGACCTGCCCGGCGGCGTTGATCTGGAGGCGCGACCCGCAGTCGAACCGGGCTAATCGGATTTGCCATCGCTTCCATACCTGAATTGGAAAATACTTCACGTTACTTTGGCGTCGAACTCTGGAGCATCGCACCGTGGCGCGGTCGGCGATGCTGCGGCGCGTGCATGCGATCATCTGCCCCTTGGCGCCGCGCCGCCGCGCCGCCCCCCAACTCCTGATAGGGAAAGACACGCGAGATGGCAGATACGGTAGATGCTTTGGAACTACTGGCCCTGGATCTGGACCGCGCGGCGCGGGAACATCGGCCCGTGCCGCAATGGAGTGACCCGGAACCCCTGAGCCTGGCGCAGGCCTACCAGGTGCAGTCGCGCGTGGTGGCGCTGCGTTGTGCACGGGGCGACGCGATCGTCGGTCTCAAGCAGGCTTTCACCAACCGCGCCATGATGCAGCGCATGGGTGTGATCGAACCGGTCACTGGCCTGCTGTGCCGTGACATGCAGATTGCCGACGGCGGGACGCTGGATTTGGCCACCGTGTTCAGGCCCCGTGTCGAGGTGGAGGTGTTGTTCAAACTGGCGCAAGCCCTGCCGGCGGACGCCACGAGGGTGCAGGCACTGCAACGGGTGCAGGCATTTGCAGTGGCGATCGAGATCGTCGACTCGCGCTACAGCGAGTTCCGGTTTGCGTCCCAGGACGTGGTAGCCGACAACGCGTCGGCCTGCGGCTTCGTGATCGGAGCCTGGCAATCACCGTCGCTGGCGCTGGACAACTGCGCGGTGACACTGGAGATCGACGGCGCGGTGGTGGTCAGCGGCACGACCGCCAACATCCTCGACCATCCGCTGCAGGCACTGTGCAACGTGGCACGGCTGGCGGCGCGCGACGGACGGCCGCTCGCCGCCGGCAGCATCGTGCTCGCCGGCTCGGCCATCGACCCGCATCCGATCCAAAGCGGCAACCGGGTGCTGGCGCGCATCGACGGCCTGGGAACGGTCGGCTTTCAGGCCTCTGGCAACTGACCCAGCCTGGCGGGCGCGGGCGATGCCGGCCCGGCCCGCGCTCTCGCTCGCGTGTCCGGCGCCCGGCAGCAGGTGATGCCCGATGTGTCTCTGCCCGATGTGTCTCTGCCCGATTTCAAGGCCTGCGGCAACCCGGTTCCACACGCCGCGAACACCCGCCAACCCCGCAGCAACCACCTGGTCCCACGCCGCAGAACGCGGTTGCCCTCAGGAAGCGGGAACGGTCGGCAAACTTTCCGGGGAAAAGGCCGTGCGGAAAAAAAGTTTGTCAGCACAAGCATGCATCCTTATCATTGATCAAACATCACAGATCGCGACGATGAGAACCTCCGCCGACTCCCAGATGCGTGCCGTTCCGTTGACGGCCTTTCAGCCTATCGTGCGCCAAACGGTCAACGAGTCGGTCTACCAGGCGCTGCGCAACAAGCTGATGCATGGCGAATACCGCGCCGGCCAGATCTTGGGCATCCAGTACCTGGCTGACGCGTTGGGCACCAGCACCATGCCAGTGCGCGAGGCCTTGTGCCGGCTGGTGGCGCTGCAGGGGCTGGAGCCGATGCGCAACGGCATGACGCGCGTGCCGCTGATCACCCGCGAGCGGCTGAACGACATGCGCCGCAGCCGGGTGCTGGTCGAGGGCACGGTGACCGAATGGGCCAGCCCGCGACTCGATGCCGGCACGCTGGACATGCTGGCCGAACTGGCCGCCGAAATTACACAGGCGCGCCGCACGCCCGAAGGCGTTCCGATCAGCCTGGAGAAGAACCGCATCTTCCATTTCACGATCTACGCCGCTGCCGCATCGCCGGTGATGATGGCCATGATCGAGAGCCTGTGGCTGCAGTCCGGCGCCTACCTGCGCGACAAGCGCGAATTGCTGCACACGGCCGAGCAGCCGCCTGACCTGCTGCACGAGGCCACGATAGCTGCGATCCGCCGCGGCGACCATGCCCGCGCCCGCCAATGCATAGAACAGGACGTGATCTGGATCTTCGACCGCCTGGACTGAGTTCCTGGCGCAACACACCCCTCCGACAGGACGACACCACCATCATGCTGCACAAGCACCGCTCCAAAGCCATCACCCACGGCCCGACCCGCGCCGCGCACCGCGCCTTCTTGCGCGCCACCGGCATGGACGATGCCGACATGGAGAAATCCATCGTCGCCATCATCAGCTCGGCGGGCGACAACACGCCGTGCTCCAAGTCGCAGGGCCCGCAGGCCGACAACGCACGGCTGGGCATTGCCGAAGGCGGCGGCGTGCCGGTGATGATGTCCACGGTGTCGGTCTCCGACGGCACCTCGATGAACCACGACGGCATGCGCATGAGCCTGCTGTCGCGCGAACTGGTGGCCGACAGCATCGAGCTGGCAGTGCGCGGCCATGCCTACGACGCGCTGGTTGGTTTCGCCGGTTGCGACAAGACCTTGCCCGGAACCATGATGGCCATGGTGCGGCTGAACGTGCCCTCGGCCTTCGTCTACGGCGGCTCGATGCTGCCCGGCCATGGCCCGGACGGCACCGAGCACACGGTGCTCAGCGCCATCGAAGGCGTCGGGCGTTACCAGAGTGGCGCCATCTCGCTGGAGCAACTCGGCGCCATCGAACGCACCAGCGCGATGACGGTGGGCTCCTGCCCGGGACAGTTCACCGCCAATACCATGGGCATGGTCGGTGAGGCGCTGGGGCTGTCTTTCCTGGGCTCGGCCACGATTCCGGCCGTCTACAGCGAACGCCTGGCCCTGGCCCGACGCGCCGGCCGGCGCGTGATGGAGATCCTCAAAAGTGGTGGCCCGCTGCCGCGTGAGCTGGTCACGCGCAGCAGCCTGGAGAATGCCTGCGCCGCGGTGGCGGCCACCGGCGGCTCGACCAATGCGGCCTTGCACATTCCAGCCATCGCACACGAGGCCGGCATCGTGTTTACGCTCGACGACGTGGCCACCGTCTTCAATCGCACCCCGCTGATCGCCGACCTGCAACCGGGCGGCAAGTACCTGGCCAGCGCACTGAACGTCGTCGGCGGCGTGCCCTGCGTGCTCAATGCCTTGCTCAAGGGCGGCTTCCTGCATGGCGATACGCTGACTTTGAGCGGCCGCACCTTGGCCGAGGAGTTGGCCGAGCATCCCGGTCCCGACGGCAAGGTGGTGCGCAGCTGCGAGGCGCCGATCCACGCGAGCGGCGGTGTCGTCGTGCTCAAGGGCAATCTGTGCCCGGACGGTGCGCTGCTCAAGATCGCGGGGCTCAAGGCGCTGACCTTCGACGGCCGCGCCCGCGTGTTCGAAACCGAGGAGGCTTGCATGAAGGTCGTCTCCAGTCAGTCCTATGCGGCCGGCGACGTGCTAGTCATTCGCAACGAAGGCCCACGCGGCGGGCCCGGCATGCGCGAGATGCTCTCGGTCACCGCAGCGATCTACGGTCAGGGCATGGGCGAAAAGGTCGCGTTGCTGACCGATGGCCGCTTCTCCGGTGCCACCCGCGGCATGTGCATCGGTTACGCCAGCCCGGAAGCCGCCGCTGGCGGACCGATAGGCTGCGTGCGCGACGGCGACCGCATCACCATCGACGCGGTGGCCTGCGGCATCCACCTGCATGTCGACGACACAGAACTGACCACGCGCCGCGCCGCCTGGAAGCCGTTCGAGCGCGAGCGCCTGTCCGGGGCGCTTGAAAAATATGCCAAGCTGGTTGGCCCCACGCATCTTGGAGCGGTGACCCATTCCGGCAATACGATCTGGCCGTATCCGCCAGCCGAGGAAGTCACGTGAAAAGCGCCGACGCGAGACACGTCGCACACGCGGCGCCACGGCAGGACATCGCCAGCACCGGAGCACAGGCATGAATCTCGGATTCTGCGGACTGGGACTGATGGGCGCGCCGATGGTGCGCCGCCTGCTGGCGGCCGGCCATGTCGTCAAGGTCTGGAACCGCTCAGCCGACAAACTCACGCCGCTGCTCGCGCTCGGCGCCGTGGCGGCCGGTACGCCGATGGATGCCGCCAGCGACGTGGACGGTGCTTTGATGTGCCTGTTCGATGCCCAGGCGGTCGAAGCCGTGGTGTTTGGTGCCGATGGCGTGGCCCACGCGCGCAGCCTGCCCTGGCTGGTTGACCATTCCAGCATCGACCCTGCGGCAACCCGCGCGCTGGCACAGCGGCTGCACGATGCCTGTGGCGCCTACTGGATCGACGCGCCGGTCTCGGGCGGTGTACCCGGTGCCGAAGCCGGCACGCTGGCCATCATGACCGGTGGTGCGGCCACGCATCTGCCACAGGCCAGCGATGCGATGCGCGCCTATGCCGGCAACGTGACCCACATGGGTGCATCGGGCGCGGGCCAGGCCACCAAGTTGTGCAACCAGACCATCGTCGCGACCACGATCAGTGCCATCGCGGAGGCCATCGGTTTTGCCGCGCGCAACGGCATCGACCTGCGACAACTCGCGCCGGCGCTGGCCGGGGGCTGGGCCGACTCCAAGCCGCTGCAGGTGTTTGCGCCGCGCATGATCGAGGCACAGCAGCATTCCATCGGCGCCTTGTCCACGATGCTCAAGGACATTGACACCGTGATGGCCAACGCCCAGAGAAGCGGCGCGCCGATGCCGGTGACCGCCAGTGTGCAGCAGATGTTGCGCGTGGCCGCCGCGATGGGACTGGCCGAGGCGGAACTTTCCGCCGTAATCAGCGTGGTGCAGCCCGAGCGCCGCGAAGACTTTCTGCCGCAGACCCGCCGCTGAGGGCCCACACGATGCAGCTCGCCGCAAACCTCAGCTGGATGTACCCGACTTTGGCGTGGGACCAGCGCTTCGCCGCGGCGCGCCAGGACGGCTTCGATGCGGTCGAGATCCTGCTGCCCTACGACCACGAACCGGCCTGGTATGGGGACCGGCTGCGCGAATACGGGCTGACGCTGGCCCTGTTCAATACCCCCATCGTGCCCGAAGCCGGGCGCATGGGCATGGCGGCGATACCCGGTGCGCAGGCCGAATTCCAGCGCCAGTTTGCACGCGCGCTGGCAATGGCCGAGGCCACCGGCTGCCGGCGCATTCATGTCATGGGGGGCAATACTGCAGCGCTCGATCCCGCCGCCTGTGGGCAGACGTTTCTGCAGAACCTGGAACATGCGTTGGGCCTGGCCGAACGCGACGGTCTGACGCTGACGCTTGAGCCATTGAACCGCATCGATGCACCGGACTATCTCTACCATCGACCGGACGAGGTCGTTTCCATCCTGCGGCAATTCCAGTCGCCCCGTTTGCGCTTGCAGTTCGACTACTACCACTGTGCGCGGGAGTCGCTGAACCTGCTGCAGACGGTGCAGGAAACGGCGCCCTGGATCGGCCATGTGCAGATCGCCGGCGCGCCGGTGCGCTGCGAACCCGACTTGTCGGCCGATGGCTGGCTGGCCGCGGTGGCGGCATTGCCGGCGAACGGTTATGACAGCTGGCTGTCGTGTGAATACAAACCCGGCACGACGGCAGGCGAAGGACTGTCGTGGTGCCAGCCGCTGCGCGACCAGAAATTGCTGGCATGAAACTGCCCCCACGCTCACTGCGTTCGCTGGACGTGCCACTACCAGAGGCCGCGGCCCTTCTGCCCGTCCCGATCTGCGCAGGCAGAGCAGGAGCCGTGGGCATCAGTCTCTCGAGGACCGGCAATACCTTGGCAACGGCCGGGCGGAATTGACATGAAGCCCCATGTGCTCGTGACGGGAGCCAACGGATATGTCGGCCGCGCGCTGACCCGCCGCCTGTGCACGCAACTGGCGGCAGGTGCGCTGCAGTCAGTGACTCTGCTCGACCAGCACGCGGCGGACGACGACGCCTTGATCGAGAGCCTGCCTGCGCCGGCGCGGGCGCACTTGCACACGGTGATTGGCGACCTGCGGGACCCGGACAAACTCGCGCAGGCACTGGCACGGCGACCCGATCGGGTGTTCCATCTCGCCGGCATCACCAGCCGCCAGGCGGAAGACGCGTTTGCACTCGGCCTGGCTGTCAACGTAGACGGCGCCATGGCCCTGTTCGAAGCGCTGCGCCTGCAGCAGCAAAACCCGGTGCTGGTGTTCGCCAGTTCCTGCGGCGTCTATGGCCCTCCGATGCCGGCGTTGATCGACGATGCCACGGTGCCGGTGCCGCGGCTGAGTTACGGCAGCCAGAAAATGATGATGGAAATCCTGCTGTCCGACTACAGCCGGCGCGGCTGGCTCGACGCTCGCTCGCTACGCCTGCCCAGCATCGTCGCGCGCCCGGCGCCCCGCGGCGCCGCCGCATCATCCTTTGCCAGCGACCTGATCCGTGAACCGGCGCTGGGCAGGCGGTATGTCTGCCCGGTGGGCCCCGACGCCAGTCTGTGGTTTTTGTCCCTGCCAAGCTGCGTCGACCATCTGCTGCACGCAGCCGAGTTGCCGGCCGACGGCTTGCCGCCCAGCCGTGCATGGAACCTGCCCGCGCTGCGCGCCACTGCGGCCGAGCTGGTCTTTGCGCTGGCACGCCGACTCGGCCGCGAACCCGACGCCCTGGTCGACTACCAGCCCCAGGCTGCCCTGCAGGCCCAGTTCGCGCAATGGCCGCCGTTGTCGACCGCCACCGCACAACGCCTCGGTTTTGCCCACGACGGCAGCCTGAACCAGCTGCTGGCGAACGCGTTGGCCGAACTCTTGCTTTCCTCCCCCCCTGCCCATCCTGTTCACTGAAAGGAACCACACCATGAAAATCACCTGGACCTCCACGCTGCTCGGCGCCTGCATGAGTACCGCCCTGCTCACCAGCATGCCGGCGGCAGCGCAGAAGACGACCGAACTCACGTTTTCGGTGTGGATACCGCAGTCGCACATCCTGGTCTCCAACTTCATGATTCCCTGGGCCAAGGAGGTCGAGCAGGCCACCGAAGGGCGGGTCAAGATCAACTTCCCGCCCAAGCCGGTGGCCAATCCCGCAGGCCACTACGACGCGGTGCGCAATGGTGCGGTCGACTTCGCGTTCATCTCCAACTCCTACTATCCCGGGCGCTTCGACCTGCTGAAGTTCTCGATGCTGCCCTTCTCGGGCAACAGCGCGCTGTCGACCTCGGTCGCCTCGTGGCGCATCTACGACAAGTACCTGAAGGACGCCAATCTGTTTCGCGGCGTCAAGGTGCTGGGTATGTATGGCCACGGCCCCGGCGGCGTGTACACCACCGACCGCAAGGTCGAGAAGATCGAAGACTTCGATGGTCTGAAACTGCGCATCGGTGGCGGCATGCAGGCCGACGTGGCCAAGGTGCTCAAGATCAATGCGGTCGTCAAGCCGGCGCCCGAATCCTACGAGCTGATGAGCACCGGCGTCGTCGACGGCGTGTACTTCCCGCCCGAGTCGATTGCCTCGTTCCGGCTGGTGGGCGTGGTCAAGAATGCCACCCTGTTCCCGGGCGGCCTGTATGCGGACACGCACAGCATCATCATGAACGAGCAAGCCTTCTCCAAGTTGTCGGCCCCCGATCAGGCGGCCATCATGAAACTCTCCGGCGAATACATCGCACGCATGGGCGGCAAGGCCTGGGGCGATGCGGACACTGCGGCCATGGAGGCACTCAAGGCCCAGAAAGTCAACATCCACATGGCCAGCGACAAGTTGGTGGCCGACATCAAGCAGCGTACCGCGCCGTTCGAGAAGGCATGGTTGGACGAGGCCAAGGCCAAGGGCATCGACGGGCCCAAGGTGCTGCAGGCCTACCGCGACGAGCTCAAGCAGCTCGAAGCCGGCAAATGAGCCTACTACACGACTGAACCAGCGACCGGCGACAAGAAGACCATGCTGAACTTCCTCACCCGCAGCGCGCTCAGCGCAATGCGGCGAGTGGCCAGCGTGTGCCTGGTCGCCCTGGCCCTGCTGACGCTGGCCGACGTGATCGGCCGCTACCTGCTGAACTACTCCATCATCGGTGCGGTAGAGATCACCGAGATGCTGATGGTGGGGGTGATCTTCGCCGGCATCGTGCTGGCGACCGTTGCCCATGAACATGTGACTGTCGATCTGCTGACCGTGCGCATGACCGGGCCGCTCCAGCGTGCGCAGAAGACCATTAGCAACCTGCTGGCCACGGGCATCAGTCTGCTGCTGGCTGCGGCCACCTGGAGCCAGGCGGCGTCGGCGCTGGACTTCGGCGACAGGACCACGATGCTCGGCCTGCCGCTGGCTCCAGTGATCTTTTTCATGTGCGCCATGTTGCTGGTCAATGCACTGGTCCACGCCTGGCAGACCTGGGTCGTGATGACCGGCAAGGACGGCGATGACTGAGGCCTTGATCGGATTCGGCGCAATGCTGCTGCTGGTGCTGTGGCAGGTGCCGGTGGCATTCGCGATGGCGCTGATCGGTGTGCTGGGGTTGAGCTGGATCCGCAACTGGCCCTCGGCCTATACGCTGGTCGGCTCGGTGGTGCAGGAGAGCGGCTTCCAGTACATGTTGTCGGTGGTGCCGCTGTTCATCCTGATGGGCAACCTGATCACCCAGTCACGCCTGTCGCGCGAGCTGTATGCGGCCGCCTACGCCTTCCTGGGCCACCGCAAGGGTGGCCTGGCAATGTCGACCATCGTCGCCTGCGGGGGCTTCGGCGCGGTGTGCGGCTCCAGCCTGGCCACCACCGCGACCATGGCCAAGGTCGCCTATCCCGAGATGCGCGACCTGGGCTACGACAAGGCACTGGCTGCGGGCTCGATTGCAGCCGGCGGAACCCTCGGCATCCTGATCCCGCCCTCGGTCGTGATGGTGGTCTATGCCATCCTGACGCAGCAAAGCATCGGCAAGATGTTCGCCGCCGGCATCCTGCCCGGTATGCTGGCCATCGGCCTGTACCTGCTGGCGGTGCGCTGGACGATCTGGCGCCGGCCCGATGCCGGCCCGCGTGGCGCGCGTTTGGACTGGCCCCAGCGCGTGCAGGCCTTGCGTGAGGTCTGGGGCGTACTGGTGCTGTTCGGCATCGTCATGGGCGGCATCTACGGCGGTGTGTTCACCGCCACCGAGGCGGCCGGTATCGGCGCCTGCGGGGCTTTCGTGTTCGCATTGGCGCGCCGGCGCCTGACCTGGGCCATCATGGGCGAGGTGCTGGTCGAGTCGGCGTGCACCACCGGCATGTTGTTCATGGTGCTGATCGGCGCACTGATATTCGCCAACTTCATCAACTTCACCTCGCTGCCGGGTGACCTGCAGGACATGGTCAAGCAGTTCGCCATCCACCCGATTCTGGTTATCGTCGCCATCTGCGTCATCTACGTGCTGCTGGGCTGCGTGCTCGAGAGCATGTCGATGGTGCTGCTGACAGTGCCGGTGTTCTACCCCCTGGTGCAAAGCCTGGGCTTCGACCTGATCTGGTTCGGCATCATCGTTGTCGTGGTGACCGAAATCAGCTTCATCACGCCACCGGTAGGCCTGAACGTGATGGTGCTCAAGAGCCTGTTGCCCGACGTTCCGATGCGCACGCTGTTCGGTGGCGTGATGCCCTTCGTCGTCGCCGACCTGATCCGGCTTGCGATACTGATCGCGTTTCCGGTCATCACGCTGACGTTGCCACGCTTTCTGGGCTGATACCCCTATCACACTCTGCGCACAATACCATTTGGGCACGGCGGAACCCGACTCGCGGCATGAATTTGCTGGCCAGGTCGCGCGCCGCAGCCAGCAGGTACGGAATCCGGGCCTCGCGAATCTCGGATTTCGCGCGGAGGGGACGTCACGCCCAAGGGAGCCACTCGCATGCAAATGGACGAGATGGGTCTGCACACCATCGAGAACGGAAAGATCGTGGAGGAGCGGTTCTTCTTCGGGGGGTGAGGACCCGGTCTGGTCTGATCGCGCATGGTCTTTCCAAAAAGTGTGGCCATGACCGCGTTCTCCAGGAGTTGCAGCACCGAGCGGGAACTGCTCGCAGGTTTCCCCGCACTAATCCAGTGGGTAGTACCTCAGCGCCGGGGAGCAGCCTTGGCCCCCGCAGATAATGCGGCAGCAACAAAGGAGCAGCATGGGCGTCGAGGATCGCGACTGGTGGAAGGACGCACAACACAAGCGGGACGGCACGGATGCCCCGCGTCCGACCCGTTTTGGCCGCGCCGTTGATCGCCGTCCGGCAGCGCCGCTCGATGATCAGGGCCTGACCCGCGGCTTGAAGTGGGGTCCGCTGGCCATCGTTGCGTTCTGGCTCGTCATCATGGGTGTCGTGTATGGCGGCATCAAGATGGTGATGAAACCCCGGGAGATCACGATCTCGATGTCCGGCGAAATGACGATTCCCCGCTCGCGCGACGGCCACTTCTATGTGCCGGGGCGTATCGCCGGCCAGCCGGTGGTGTTCCTCGTGGATACCGGGGCGTCATATGTCACCGTCAGCCAGGAATTCGCCAGCCATGCCGGTATCTCGGGTGGAACACCAACCCGTTTTCGCACCGCCAACGGCGTGATCGACGGCGCGATCCTGAGCGACGTGCCAGTCTCGGTGGGCCCGGCCGCGGTATCCGGGGTCAGGGTGGCAATCGGCCTGGTCGGCATCGAGCGCGACAGTGCACTACTGGGGCAGAGCTTCTTGTCGAAGTTTCAGGTCACGCTGACGGGTAACGAGATGGTGTTGCGCCGCCAATAGTTTGCATCGACCCGGTCTTCGGTCGCGACCCGGCAGAGCGCGCCCGGTGTTTTTCATGCCTGCGGCTGACCAGGGATGGGCTATGGGCTGCAAAGCCGGCAAACAGCTGTCCTTGCCGGGGCCGATTATGGCTTCGCAACTCTGCGAGATTCGAAGTCCAAGCCCGACAGGCCCCTGGCCAGCTTATATGTGGCGCGTCACCTGGGGCACTGGTTCGCCCAGCGCCTTGCTGCGCGCGAAGGGATCCGCACTGACGCTATTGGCACTGCTCGTGGCCCCAACCGGATGAGTTCCCGGGCCGTCATTGTCGACCCTGCCAATACGATCTTCCGCCAGCTGTGCGTGCCAGTCGGATTCCAGCTGCTTTGCAGTGGCGCCCTTGCCTGACCGCGCGCCAGTCGTTGGAGACAGTGCCCGTGTGCCCTTGGCTCGTGGCGTGACGTCACTTTTGCTGTTCTTCATCGCCAGTAATCCTTTCTTGCGCCGGGCATCGCGAAGGTTGCAGGACACGCATTGTCAAAACCGGCCCGGCGAGCGCAAGTGTGCCTGGATCTGCAAAAACCAGCGCTTGCATAAACCATGGAGCATTGTTTCCCGAAGGCGTGAGTTGAGACCAGCCGCAATCCCGCTGCCGACATGTAGGACAAGAGGCCCCCCTGTCCAAGCCATGCGTCAATACTGCATCGGGAAAACCATGCGCAAACAGGCCGATCCGCCGGGATGGGGAGCCCGGCTGACGTCGAATGTTCACCCGCCCGTCGCCCTCACCACGCGGGCTGGCGACGGCAGGCTCTCTGCAGTGTTCGACATCGCACAGACAGCGCACGCGTGCGCCACTATCGTCCGTGGATGAAGTGGCCTCTGGGTGAAGCCGGCGGGCCCAGGTGCCCGCAGATTCGCCGAATCCGAGGGCAGGCCCGAGTACAACGACCACAGGGAAAGCAGCATGAAGGTTGACGTGCAGCACATTGAAGGAATCACCACGCGGCACCAGGAGTTTCGCCCGACGATGGTGCGATCCGTGGTCACGCCGAAGGCCTGCAACCCGCCGGTGGCCAGCGCAGGCAGAAGTGGACGGGCCCGTGTTGACATTTGCGGCTTTGACCGGCGTGGCGAGGCCAAGGACACCGCGCCCGCCAGCGGGCTGCGGTTGCGGTCGCTTCCGCGGGCGTGCATCACCAGAGCGGCTTGCTTGCCCAAATCGACAACCGGCTGGGGGGATGTCAACCAGCTGGTCAGCGGCTCAGGTGCATTGGTGCCGCTATCAGTGGTGTTGGCAAAGGCTATCCATCCCCGGCTGCAAGCCAGTGTCAGCGCTGCCGCGCTCAGGATAGCAACGCGTTGGGTTCCTTCTGCGCACCGCCATTTCTGCGGTTCACACGCGCAGCCTAAAATGCCATTCGACCTCTTTGGTCGAGCCAACGGTCGCACTGTCTTGCACACAGGCATCCCGCAGCATGTGCATCGCCCCGTTTGCCAGACAACCCGTCGGCGGTCGTCTTCTGCATGACCCCGAGCACCAAGAATTTCACAACGAAGGACCTACCATGACCGATTCACTCACCCGCCGGCGCATCATCCAGATCGCCCCCCTCGCAGGCGTTGCGCTGCTGACCGCTTGCTCGCCTAAAGCAGAAGCGCCTGCGGCTCCACCTGCGGCGCCGCCTCCTGCACCAGCTCCTGCGCCCGCAGCCGAACCGGCCCCGATGGCGCCCGCCGCAACAAGTCAAACGCCTGCTGCCGGGCCGCTTCCCGCGCTCGACGAAAAAGACCCGCTGGCAGTTGCACTGGCATATGTCGACGATGCCAGCCGCGTGGACGCAAGCAAGCACAAAAACTACATCGCCGGCAGCGTGTGTGCCGGATGTGCGCTGTACCAGGGCAAGCCCGAAGATGCAGGCGGCCCGTGCGCCCTCTTCCCAGGCAAACAGGTTGCGGCGAAGGGTTGGTGCAGCAGCTGGGTCAAGAAGGCTTGACCCAGCGCCGGACCCGCTCAAACCGGGTCATGCGCTGATGACTGCTGGTTGGCGACACCCAGGCATCAGGCGTGAGAAGTGTCCACGGCGGTCTGCGTCCCGCAGTCGCCGTGGACCGCCTCATACGAGCTGCTCGTATCGGCGATGCCGGGATCCGGGGTTGCAACAGCCGCTGTCATCTGAGGTGCTGCCTTCTCGCTGATGGGCGTTGCTGGCGGGCCGATGCTTCACCAGGTTCGGCCACGCAGCTGTGCAATCGCCGACATTACCGTGGCAACGGTGCTGGGGACGCGCTAGCGCGCCGATTGCCCGACCTAGAATCGCGGGAAATAAACATCGAGCCGCGGCTTTGCGCCACTTATTACATGCAGAAATCCCGCAGCCTGCGTATCGCACCGCCGACCAGCACGCGCGTGTTGTCGCCGGGACAAAAGAAGTTCAATGCGCTGATTGCCAAGATCGACGTACAACGCAGATTGCTGTTGGACTGGAACGAGGGGCTGCCCTGGATCGAACAGCGGCATGCAAAGGAGTTCGTGCCGCTGCTCGATGCCTACGCGCAGTGCAACGCCGAGTTGGTGCGTCTGCTCGACCGACGCGCCGACGCCAAAGGGCTGGGCAAGACTGACCGTCAATTTCTGCACCAGCTGATCTGCAATCTGGTGGGGGACTTGGTCGAAGGCCCCCACGGCGAGGAAATGAAAGCCATCTACAACCGCCATAACCCGACCGACTTCGACACGCAGGTCAAGGCGTCGCAGGACGGGCTCCGACAGATGGTTCAGGAAGAGTTCGGTGTGGAACTGCCCGACAATGCCCTCGACGCATCTTCACCCGAAGAAATGATGGCTCGCCTGCAAGACTTGCTGGAAACGCAGAGGGAACAGCAGGAAACCCAGCGCGCCCAGGCCCGCAGCGCGCAGCAGCAAGCCCGTCGCAAACCCAGCGCGCGGCAGCTCAAAGCCAAGGCAGAGGAACACAACGCGAGCCAGTCGATCCGCGAGGTCTACCGCAAACTTGCCAGTGCCCTGCACCCTGACCGCGAGCCCGTTGAAGCCGAGCGGGTGCGCAAGACCGCACTGATGCAGCGCGTCAACCAGGCGTACCAGAAGAAAGATCTGCTGAGCCTGCTGCAACTGCAGCTCGAAATCGAACAGATCGACCAGAACGCCCTGGACGGCATTGCTGAAGACCGCCTGCGGCACTACAACAAGGTGCTGACCGAGCAACTGCAGGAACTGCAGGACGAGGTGCAACTGCATGAACACCAGTTCAAACAGCAGTACAACCTGGATCCGGGAATGCGTGTGACCCCAGCCTCGATGATGAAGGCCTTCGTGCAGCAAAAGCACCACCTGATAGCCGACACCCTCAGCCTGGAGCGCCAGTTGAAGGCGCTGGCCAGCGACGACATGAAGTACTTCAAGCGCTGGCTCAAGGAACAGCGCGAAATGGGACAGGCGGATGATGTGCTGGATGCGTTGCTGGCGGAGCTGGGCGGGGGGTTTCGCTAGGGCTCGGTCATTGAAGACCGTTTTGCAAATCATTGCCCCAACTGGCAGGGCCCGATGCGTCCGGCGACCGCATGGGCGCAGCGGCCGCTGGCCGACCAGCAGTCTGGACAGCAGCTAGTTGGCGAGCCGCGGTCAGGGTTTACCCTTCAATTATTGATAACTACTTGAATATGTTATCGATATTGCTATTCTCGCCCCATGGCCCTGAACGACGCGCCCAAAAGAGCTGCCGCCCCGCGCAAGCGCGAGGAAGTCTACAGCGCATTGCGCCGGCGCATCATCCTGTCGGAACTGCGTGACGGGCAGTCGATCACCGAACTGGAGTTGGCCGCATCCATGGGCTGCAGCCAGGGCACGGTGCGTGAAGCGCTGCTGCGGTTGCAGGAAGAGGGCCTGGTGGTCCGCCAGGGTTACCGGGGCAGTATGGTGTCGCCTCTGTCGGGGCACGAGGCGCACGCCTTTCTACAGCTGCGAGCCCAGCTCGAGTCGCAGGCGCTGGCGCATTCGGTGCCAATGCTGCAACCGGCGCAACTGGAGACGCTCTCCCAACTGGTGTACGACATGGAGGAGACGGCGCGCGCCGGTGACGAGTACGCCCTGTTCGAGCTCGACCAGGCTTTTCACACCACCCTGTTCCGGGTTGCCGGTATGCCGGCTCTGGTGCCGGTGCTGGTCCGCTGCTCGCTCTACAACCACCGAAACAAGATCTCGCTGACCAACGCGCCACGCACACTGATGGAGACGGCCACCCGCCACTGGGCCATCGTGCGAGCGCTGGAGCGCGCCGACGTTGCCGAGGCCCAGCGGGTACTGCGCCATCATGTCCAGAGTGTTGTCGGCAGCGATGCCGGCGGCGATGCCGACAGTGCGGGCGAGGTGGCCGGCGGCTCGGCACTGGTGATGACGTCGATGCAGCGGGTACTGTTCGAGCAGGTGGCGCGCGAAGACGCCAGCCTGCCGCCGATCACCGATCTGCCGCGCGCGCAGGCGTTGGTGCAGTTCGAACAGGTGAACGAGCGCTGGAACGGGATCATGTTGGCCCAATTCGATCTGCGCGAAAGCAGCATGCCGGCCAGCCCTGCGGCGGGGGGTGCCGGTCGTGACGTTGGCCTGCTGCATGTGCGCCACCGCTCCAGCCATGTGGCGGCCAAGGGCTGCATCGTGCATGTGCATGGTGGCGGCTGGACCTTCGGCAACAACCGCACCCATCTGGGCGCGATGGCACGGCTGGCGGCGCTGACCGGATGTGAGGTGATCGGTGTCGACTATGCGCTCGCGCCCGACCACCCCTTTCCGGCCGGCCTCAATGACTGCCTGTGGGCTTGGTGCTGGCTGCGCGCCCGGTGCGATGCGCCGACCCCCTGGTTTGTCGCCGGCGACTCGGCCGGTGCCAATCTGGCGCTGGCGATGATGCTGGATCTGCGCCACCTGGGCGAGCCGATGCCCGACGCAGCGCTGCTGTTCTACGGTGTCTCCGACTGCGACCACCAGACCGAGTCGCCTCGGCTCTGCGGCGCCGGCCAATTCGGTCTGAGCAGTGAACGGATGCACTGGTACCGTAGTCAGTACCTGTCTGGCCGCTTGCGCAACCCCAAAGACCACCGTGTCTCGCCGCTGGGCGCCGATCTGAACAATCTGCCGCCCCTGTTCCTCAATGCCGCCGGCCTCGACCCCCTGTGCGATGACACGCTGGCACTGGCCGACAAGCTGGCGCGCACCAACACACCGTTTGAGTTCCACCGCTGCGAGGGGGTGGTCCACGGCTTCATGCAGATGGCTTCGCGCCTGCCGCAGGCGCAGCAGGCTTTCGAGGACGCCGCCGCTTTCATCCGCTCACGACAACATGCCGGTACACCGGCCCAACCCCGCAAAGGAGACTCCCCATGAAGCGTAGAACCCTGATGACGTACTCGGCCGCCGCTGTCGCGGCGCCGATGATCGGCCGCGTGCAGGCGCAGGCGCCCACCACCGTGCGCTGGTGGTACCACTTCGACAATCCGCAGGCTTCACCAGCCGAACTGGTGGCCAAGTTCGAAAAGGAAAACCCGGGTATCAAGGTGCAGGCCGAATCCATCCCCTGGGGCGGCGGCAACGACTACTACACGCGCATGTACGCCGCGTTGGTGGCGGGAAACGGGCCCGATTGCGCCATGGTCAAGCTCGGCAACCAGTCGCGCCTGCTGCAGATGAAGGCGCTCGAGCCGCTGGACGCGATGATCGACAAGTGGCCAGGCAAGTCCGACATCGCCGCCAATCTCTGGAAGATGCACCAGGCGCCCGATGGCAAGGCTTACTACATGCCGCTGCAATATGTGGTGCTGTACCTGTACTACCGCCCCGACCTGTTCCTGGCGGCCGGCGTGCAGCCACCCAAGACATTCGATGACTTTCTGAAGGCGGCGCTGGCGGTCAACAAGGGCGATGTTGCAGCCTTCGGCATGCGCGGCGGCGCCGGCGGCCATGACCACTGGGGCAGCTTCGTGCTCGGCGGCGGCGCCAACTTTGACAAGGGCGGCATGCTCTCGCCCAAGGCGCTGGCAGCCAACCGCTGGTTTGTCGATCTGGGCACGCGGCACAAACTGTTTCCCGCATCGGCACCCACGGACGGCTTCCGTCAGATTGTCGACAACTTCAAGGCTGGCCGCACCGCCATGACCATCCACCATATCGGCTCGGCCAACGAGATGGTGCAGGCGCTTGGCGACAAGGTCTCGGCGGTGCCAGTGCCAACTGACCCGGACGGCAAGGGCTGGACGTCTTTCGGCGACGAGTCCAACGCGGTTTTTGCAGCCAGCAAGGCCAAGGAGGCGGCGTTTCGCTGGGTCAGCTTCCTGTCCGGCGCCGACAACAACGTGGCCTTCAACACCTTTACCGGTCAGCTCACCGTGTCTACCAGCGGCGCCGCCAAGTGGAACCTGCACCCCAAGCGTTTTGTCGATGCCACGGCAGCGTCCACCGGACTCATGGGCACACTGCCCAACGACACCAAGACCGCTGACTTCACGCGCACGGTTTGGCCGCAGCAAATGCAGCGCGCACTGCTCGGGCAGATCACGCCCGACGCGATGATGCAGTCCATCGAAAAGCACTTTCACGGCTGATCGCGCTCGTTGACCATGCGACGTCGGTCCGAGCATCTGCCCTTCCTGCTGCCCGCGCTGCTGGTGACGGCGGTGATCGTGCTGTATCCGGCCTTGCAAACGGTGTGGCTGAGCCTGCACAATTTCGTGTTGTTCGATCCGGACAACATCCGTTTTGTCGGGCTTGGCAATTTCGCCGACATCCTGCTGCGCGACGAGCTGTTCTGGATCAGCCTGGGCAACTCCCTGGTGTGGGTGGTCGCCGCGGTCGGTCTGCAGTTCCTGCTCGGCTTGGTCACCGCGCTGCTGCTCAACCAGAGCTTCTGGGGCCGCAGTGTCGCGCGTGCGCTGGTGGTCGTGCCGTGGGCCTTGCCCAGCGTGATCATCGGCCTGATGTGGACCTGGATGTACGACCTGAACCTGGGCGTTTTCAACGACATGCTGCTGCGCGCCGGGCTGATCGACGCGCCGGTGGCTTGGCTGGCGCAGCCCTCGACCGCACTCGGCGCCGTCATCCTGGCGCTGGTGTGGCAGGGATTCCCTTTCTTCTCGGTCATGATCCTGGCAGGCTTGCAGACAATTCCGGCAACCTACTACGAAGCGGCCGCGATGGATGGCGCCACGCGCTGGCAGATGCTGCGCTACATCACGCTGCCATCCCTGCGTGAGGTCATCGCCACGGCACTTCTGCTGCGCATGATCTGGGTGGCGAATTCGCTCGATGTCATCCTGGTGATGACCGGCGGTGGGCCGGGGTATGCCACCCATACGCTGCCCCTGTACGCCTTTTTGAAGGCCTACTCCGGCATGGAGTTCGGTTATGCGTCGGCGCTCTCGTTGCTGATGACGCTGCTGTTGCTGGTGGTGGTGGCCAGCTATGTGCGCCGTGTGGCCAAGGCGGCGCTGGCATGATCGAGCGCCGCTCCCGCCTGAGGGTGCTGCTGGAGGTCGAGCTGCCGGTGCTGCTGATCGTGCTGTTCGCGGTCGCCCCCTACCTGTGGATGGTGCTGACCTCGATCAAGCCCAACAGCGCGATCTTGTCGTTTCCGGTCCAGTACCTGCCCACGGCGCCCACGCTGGAGCACTACCAGGTGCTGCTGGCGCGTACCAGTTTCCTGCACAACCTGTTCAACAGCCTTGTTGTTGCGCTGGGTGCCGTCGTGCTGGGCCTGGGCGTGAGCGTGCCGGCAGCCTATGCGTTCTCGCGTTTTCGTTTCGCCGGCCGCAGCGGTCTGCTGGTATTTTTTCTGGTGATCAACATGGTTCCGGTGGTGCTGCTCATCATTCCGCTGTTCGTGCTGATGCGCCAACTCGGGCTGATCGACACCTTCATCGGCGTGATCATGGGCCACGCCACCTTTGCCATACCGTTCTCGGTCTGGATGATGACGAGCTACTTCAACGCGCTGCCCTGCGAACTCGACGAGGCCGCGCTGATCGATGGGGCCTCGCGATTGCAGACGATCCGCTACGTGGTTCTGCCGCTGGCCATGCCCGGAATCGTGACCACCGGCATTTACATCTTCGTGAGCTCCTGGAACGAATACCTTTTCGCGATGATGCTGTCGGGTCAGAACATCAAGACCGTGACGGTTGCATTGCAGTCCTTCATTGGAGAATTCACGGTGCAGTGGGGCCTGCTCACGGCTGGTGGAACCTTGATCGCCATTCCCGTCACTGTACTTTTTCTCATCATCCAACGTCGTCTGGTCGGTGGCCTGACGGCAGGAGCAGTCAAAGCATGAGCTCTTCCATTGGTGTCATCTCGATGTTTTATGCCCGTCCCTTCCTGGCCGAGCACTTCTCGCTGTTTGCGCGCATGAAACGCGCCGACATGGACTTTGTCGAACTGCTGGTGCCGGAGCCCGGTGAACTGGACCTGGCCGCGACGCGGGCAGCCTTGCACGACGCAGGTCTGCAGGTGGTCCTGGCTGCGCGGGTCAACCTGCAGCGCGATCTGGCCAGCGACAACCCGCAAGCCCATGCAGCCGGCGTGGCCTACCTGGAGTACTGTGTCGACACGGCTGCGGCCCTGGGCGCAACCATCGTCGGCGGACCGCTGTACGGCGCTCCGCTGGTGTTCGCCGGGCGCGCGCCCACACCGGCGAACGATGCCGAGCGCCTCCCGCGGGTGGAGCGCGTGGTGGCCGGCTTGCAACGCGCTGGCCGGCGCGCCGAGGACCGGGGAGTGCGGCTGGCGGTTGAACCGCTGAACCGCTTCGAGACCGATTTCGCATCGAGCACGCTGCAGGGCATCGAGCTGGTGCGCAGCGTCGATTCGCCCGCGGTCGGCCTGCTGCTGGACACCTTCCACATGAACATGGAAGACGGAGACCTGGCACTGGCCATCACGCGAGCGGCGCAGCATCTGGTGCACTTCCAGGCCAACGAAAACCACCGCGGCTTTGTCGGTACCGGGCATGTCGACTGGACGGGGGTGGCACGCGCGCTGGCGCGCGCGGCATACGCGGGGCCAATCACGCTGGAGCCGTTTCGGCGCAACGAACAGCGGCTGGGCGTGGGCCTCGCACAGTGGCGCGCCCCGAGCCAGGACCAGGATCTGCAACTGGCCAGCAGCGCGGCTTTCCTGCGCGCGGCTTTGGCGCTGGCGCAAGAGGAGCTTGCATGAAACGCATCGGCTGGATTGGCTGCGGCAAGCATGCCAACGAAATGCTGCTACCGCAGCTCGGGCGCTGCGGCTTTGAGCTCGCACAACTGTGCGACATCGATGCAGGGAGCCTGGCAGCGACCGCGCAGCGCTTCGGCACGACGGCGCAGACCCGGAACTGGCGCGCGGTGGTGACAAACCCGGATGTCGAAGTGGTGGGAGTGTCGGCCGGTCCGCAGGCGCACTTCGAGATTGCCAGCGCCTGCGCGCAGGCCCGCAAGCCGGTGTTCATTGAAAAGCCGCCAGCGACCAACGCATCGGACGCCGCGGCGCTGGCGCGGTTGGCGCAGGCCCAGGGTACACCGGTGGTGATGGGGTTCATGAAACGTTTTTCGACCGCCAACCGGATCGCGCACCGCATCTTGAGCGCGCCCGAGTTTGGCGCTCGGGTGAGCTTCCTGGGCGAATACATGACGGCACCCACCTATTTTGCTGGTGATGTCGACTACACCGGCTTTTACTTGCACCACTGCGTCCATTACCTGGATCTGGTGCCACACCTGATCGGCGAGCCCGCCACTGCGCTGACAGTGCGCAAACACGAGCTTGCGCCAGGCAAACTGCTGCTGCATGTGGACTTCGGTTTTGACAGTGGCGCCATTGCCACATTGGTGATGGGCACGCACCAGTCGCGCGCCACGCCGATGGAGTGGTGGCAAGTGATGGGTGACCACCGGCGCGTGGAGGTCCGCAATGTGCACGAGGTGCGGTATTACCGCGCGCCGCAGTTCAAGGTCGATGATCCCCTGGCCACCTTGGTCGATGGCGAGGACACGCTGGTGTGGGAGCCCAATCTCACAGTGGCTGCCAACGAAGACCACAAGGGCTATAGCGCGCTGCTGCGCGAGTTCGCCCGGGCGGTTGACGGTACGCCCCACCAGGCTCCGCAGGCTGCCGACGGCGCGCGGGCCATGCAGCTGCTGGAGGCCATGGTGGCCTCGATTGGCAGTGGCGCGCGCGTGGTGCTGCACGGGGACTGATAGCGCGTTTTCCTTGACCCTTGGCGTGGACGTCTTGCAGGTCACGCTCGACAGACCTTTTGAAATAGGCCTTTCGTGTCACTCTTGACCTAAAGTATCCCCAAAACTACCCCCTGCACTTTGCCGTGCTGGGCGCATTCGTTTGCTCCGACTGGAATCCATTACATGGGGTGCAACCATGAAAATCTTTGACGTGTTGCGCGTCGTCCACGGCACGCGCCGGGCCCGTCATAAGGTAAAGGGTAGTACTGGTGGTGTGTCGAGGTTCCTGCGTGAATCCTCGAAGGCGGTCGCTTACTGCTGCGGATGGAAGACAGCGTCGCTGTCTCGCGCACCATGCAGCACCCGGATGACGTCGATTCCGTCGTCTAGCAGTACTTAGAAAACAACGTACCGCCCAACAGGAAAGCTGCGCACACCTGGCGCCAGTTCGTTCCGGGAACGACCCATTTTGGCTGCGTCGCCAGCACTGGGAACTGCGCATCGAGCTGATCCATCCAGCGATCGGCGGCGGCAGGATTGTCGTCGGCGATGTAATCCCAGATTTCCAGCATATCGGCCTGCGCAAGAGGCCGCCGCGCTACATGCGGCATTCAAGCCACTGTCGGTTTGGAGGCTCGTCGGGCGCGCGCTTTGCGCTTGACCGCTTCGGCATCCCAAGCTTCACTCGACCCGCTGGCCAACCCTTGACGGACATCGCCACGCAACTGGTCGAGCGTTGCCCTCCGTAGACGATCTCGCTCGGCCTTCAGGCGCAGCGCCTCGCGCACGACTTCGCTGGCCGACGTGTACAGGCCGGAAGCCACCTTCGAGCGGAGAAGTGGATCGGTACGGCGCACATGTAATACGGCTTTGATCGCCGCCATCTCGTCGCCACGTTGTGCACTGGCGCCGCGCGGCATCATGGTCTCCTGGTCCCAGCCCAGGCGGCCAGCAATCTGCGCCAGCGCCTCGGTGTCGCGCTGGAAAGCCAACAGGTCGGTGAATGCGGTCATGCGGTGCGCCTAAAAGCGTGACTATGGGTGCGGCGCTTGCGCCTTCGGCAAACTGGTGGCCGGGTTTTCGCGTTACCACAAGTACACGCTGGGCACCTAGTTGCGCGCAGGCAGTCGCGCCGTGCTGACCGGCAGCGTCAACGTGATCGTGTGGAAGAGCCTGCGCGACAAGCAGCGTAGTGTCTTGCCGCATTTCCGCCCTATGCTGGTCCACGGTGAGTGGCCGCGCGATGTGGAAAGTGCTGGCGCGGTGCGCCACCTGATCGCCCGGCGGCTGGAAGACCTCACGCCGCTGCTGGGTGGGCTCGCGACGCGCAGCCGGGAGTTTCATTGAGCATCACATGCTCCTTGCAGCAATGGTTGAACTGCGGCGTACCCCCATTTTATCCTTGCATTTATGGTAATGACATTCCATAATTGCAAGGATGTTTAGCCGCCATCTACTGCCCAAACTCATCGAGGAGATCCACCACTCCCCAGCGGTGGCCCTGCTGGGGCCACGCCAGGCCGGTAAAACCACGCTGGCGCTGGAAGCAGCCCAAACGTTGCCGGGCAGCATTTACCTGGACCTGGAATCCGAGCGTGACCGCGCCAAACTGGCGCAGGCTGAGCTGTACCTGGCAGACCACCTGAGCGAGCTTGTCATTCTTGACGAGGTGCACCGTGCGCCGGGCCTGTTCCCTGTGCTGCGCGGCCTGATCGATCAGGCACGGCGCAGCGGCAAGCGTGCGGGCCAATACCTGCTGTTGGGCTCCGCCGCGCTGGACTTGCTGCAGCAGTCTGGCGAGACGCTGGCTGGCCGCATTGCCTACCTTGAGTTGGCACCCCTGGACCTGCTGGAAGTCGGCGCCGAGCAGGCCGAAACCCTGTGGCTGCGCGGCGGCTTCCCCGAAAGCCTGGCGGCCCCCAGCCAGCAGCGCAGCCTGCGCTGGCGCGACAACTTCATACGCGCCTATCTGGAGCGCGACATACCGCAGTTCGGGCCGCGCATTGCTGCGCAAACCCTGCGCCGCTGCTGGACCATGCTGGCGCACCTGCAAGGGTGCCTGCTTAACGTGGCCCAGCTTGCGCGCAATTTGGGTCTGGATGCAAAAACCGCCCACAGCTACATCGACCTGTTATGCGCCCTGCTGCTGGTGCGCCGCCTGCAGCCCTGGCACACCAACGTGGGCAAACGCCTGGTCAAGTCGCCCAAGGTTTATATCCGCGACAGTGGCCTGGTGCATGCCTTGCTGGGGATCGAGTCCAAAGATGCCTTGCTGGCCCACCCCGTGGTGGGGGCAAGCTGGGAAGGGTTTGCCATTGAAAACCTGCTGGCTTACGCACCTGCCGACGTGCAGGGCTACTTTTACCGCACCAGTGGCGGGGCGGAGGTAGACCTGCTGCTGGCCTGGCCCAACGGCAAACTGTGGGCCATTGAAATCAAGCGCAGCCTGACGCCCAAAGTAGAGCGCGGCTTTCATGCGGCATGCGAAGACCTGGCCCCGCAGCGCAAGCTGGTCGTCTACCCCGGCCTGGAGCCGTTCCCGCTGGGGAACGCGGTGCAGGCGATGCCGCTGGCGGCGCTCTGCGCCGAGTTGAAACAGGCCTGACGGCGTCGTCAGGGCAACGCCGGGCGCAGGGGTGCTCCGGCGCGTAGGGCGACTGGTGGCCAGGGTGGTGAATATTCCTTGCGGGCACTGTCGGTAAT
>Ga0105047_10004598_pt1 | contig 23945 bp, 22 predicted proteins | sample MAT04_FD_78384 | JGI IMG/M metagenome (GOLD analysis project Ga0105047, IMG submission 78384) | Freshwater microbial communities from Lake Fryxell liftoff mats and glacier meltwater in Antarctica - MAT-04 (megahit assembly) | ecosystem: Environmental > Aquatic > Freshwater > Ice > Liftoff... | reverse complement strand
CATGACCGGCGGTGACTATCCGGGCTGGCTGCCGGGCCTGTTCGCGACGGGGCCCAGCCATCAGGCCAGCGCCGCCAATCTGGTCGACCGGCGCGGCGAATGCGTCCACGCCGCCTGTCCCCAGTACCGAACCTGTTTCGTCGAAAAGACCATCCGCGCCAGCCGCCGGGCCGATCTGGTCGTGGCCAATCATGCGCTGGTGATGACCCAGGCCGCCTTCGACGGAGCCCGGTCGGCGCGCGGGCTGAAACAGGACGGCGAGACGGCGGCGCTGAAGCGGATCGTCTTCGACGAGGGGCACCATCTGTTCGACGCCGCCGACAGCGCCTTCTCGGCCTGCCTGTCTGGCCAGGAGGCCGCCGAACTGCGTCGCTGGCTGCGTGGGCCCGAAGGCCGCGGCCGGCGCGGACGGGGTCTGGAACAGCGGCTCGGCGATCTGTGCGCCGACAACGAGCTGGCGACGAAAGCCCTTCAGGACGCCGTCCGCGCCGCCGCCCAGCTGCCGGGCGAAGGCGTGTCGGGCCGCATCGCCCCGGCCTCGGGCGAGGTCAATCCGGTCGGACCGATCGAGCGGTTCCTGCTGGCCGCGCTGGAACAGCTCCGTGCACGGACGAGCGAGACCGCCTCGGGCAGCGGTGTCGAATTCGGCATGGAATGTTCGCTGCGTCCCGTCACCGAACCGGTGCTGGAAGCCGCGCGTGAGGCCGCCCGGGCCCTGGCCGCCGTCGAGGCTCCGCTGCTGGCCCTGTCGCGGCATCTGGAGGACATTCTCGACGACGGGGCGTCGGACCTGGACGGGGCCTCGCGGGCCCGTATCGAGGGGGCCCTGCGCGGTCTCGACCGCCGCGCCCGCATGACCCTGCCCGGCTGGCGCTCAATGCTGGCGGCGCTGGAGGTATCGTCCGACGACCCCGACCCCGACTTCCTCGACTGGCTTTCAGCCGAAGTGGCCTTCGGCCGGATCATGGACGTGGCGCTGCGCCGTCACTGGATCGACCCGACCGTGCCGCTGGAGGCCGCCGTCATCATGCCCGCCCACGGCGTGCTGGTGACCAGCGCGACTTTATCTGATCCGAATTCGGACGACCCCTTCGACATGGCCCGGCTGCGGACCGGCTCGGCCCGGCTGATCGAGCCGGCGCGGACGCTGAAGGTCGAAAGCCCCTTCGACTATGCCGCCAACAGCCGGGTCATCGTCGTCAACGACCTGATCAAGGACGACCCGCGCCAGACCGCGGCGGCCATGCGTGAATTGTTCCTCGCGGCGGGCGGCGGCGGTCTGGGCCTGTTCACCGCCATTCGTCGGCTGAAGGCGGTCTACGAGCGGCTGGGGCCCGATCTGGCCAAGGCGGGCCTGCCGCTCTACGCCCAGCACGTCGATCCGCTCGAGGTCGGGGCGCTGGTCGATGTCTTCCGGGCCGAGCAGGACAGCTGCCTTCTGGGCACGGATGCGGTCCGGGACGGCGTCGACGTTCCGGGCCGGTCCCTGCGCATCCTCGCCTTCGACCGGGTGCCGTGGCCAAGGCCCGATCTGCTGCACAAGGCGCGCCGCCTGCGCTTCGGCGGCGAGGGCGCTGGCGGTCGCAATTTCGACGACGCCCTGGCCCGTGCCAAAATGGCCCAGGCCTTCGGCCGGCTGATCCGCCGCGCAGACGACAAGGGGGTCTTCGTCATGCTGGACGCGGCCGCCCCGACCCGCCTGTTCGCCAGCCTGCCTCCAGGGACCGAGATCCAGCGCATGGGCCTGGCAGACGCCGTCGAACAGGTAGGCGCATTTCTTTCTTGAGGGCACTATCGCGCTCCACGGGGCGAAGGGGGCCAACGCAGTTGGCCGTACTAAAGCCCGGGGCTGGTGGCACCTCCACGCCGTACGCTAATCTAGCGCAGGGCAGGGGCCGCCATCTGGCCGTCAGCCCGGAGCCTTGATGACCGATCCGCATCCGACACCGACCCGCCATCCCCGCCGGGCCCTGGCCACGCCCTTCATCATTGCCGGCCTGCTGCTGGCCGGCTGGACCGGCTGGTGGTTCTATCTGACCCACCAGATCGAGACCCGGCTGGACGCCCAGGTCGCGGCCCTGCGGCAGGACGGCTGGCGCATCAGTTCCGCCTCGCGGACCATCACGGGCTGGCCGTTCCGGGCGCGGGTGTCCCTCCCGCACGCCGACATCATGGCCCCCTCCGGACACGGGATCGCGGCCCCGGAACTGGTCGCCGAGGCCAATGCCTACAACCCCGACAAATGGGTCGTCATCGCGCCCGACGGCCTGACCCTGACCCGCGCCGACAAAGGCAAGGTGGGGATCGACGGCGACGGCCTGAGGCTCAGCGTCAGCCACCTGCGCGAGCGCTTCCCGGACCTGCGCGTCGAAATGATTCGCCCGACCTTCACCGCCCACCGCGACGCCCAGCCCTTCCCCATCGCCTCGGCCGAGCGAATCCTGCTCAATGTCCGCCCGCACCTGACCAACGGGCGCGCCGCCACCGACGAGATGGACGTGGCCTTTGAACTGATCGACGCGCGTGGTCGTCCCGGCGGCCCGGTCGAGGGCGCGACGCGACAGGGCCGTCTGACGGCCCGGATCGAAGGCACCGTCGTCAACGCCAGCCGTCTCAGCGGCATGGACAGCGCCGGGGTTTTCGCCGCTTGGACCGCCTCGGGCGGGCGCTTCACCGCCATCAAGGGCGAGCTGGAAGCCGGCGAAAGCCGCGCCCATGTCGAGAGCGCGGTCCTGTCCGCCGACGCTGACGGCCGGCTGCAGGGTGATGTGGCCTTGAAGGCGCAACAGCCGATGGCCGCCATCGCCGGTCTGGCCGGATCGCGCTCGGGTTCGGTCAACCGGCTGGGTGCGGCGGGGGCCGCCGCCGCCACCGCCGCGTCCGGAGACCGGGGCGTCGATCTGATCATCCAGTTCCGCGACGGCCGCACCTGGCTGGGGCCGTTTGCCCTGGCCCCGGCACCCAGGCTGTTCTGATGCCGCCGCGACCGTTGATTGAGCCGGAAGCCGACGCCGAACGCCTGGGCCTCGACCAGGCGATCGCCGACGCCGTCCGCGCCCGTCTGTCTGCAGGGCCGCGACCGACGCCCGACGCGGACGCCATCGCCTTGCGGGAGATACTCTCCGGCCGGGTGCCTGCCGAGGCCGCCGCCCTGCGCGCGGTGCTGGGGCGGATCGACGCGGCGTCGGGCGCGCCGCTGGTGGTCTGGGGCTCGGCCAGCCAGACGCTCGCCGCCGATCGCCACGGGCTGACGGCCCGCACGGCCTCCGACCCGGATCGGGCGCTGGCCGTCGTCCGCGACGGGGCGCGGGCCCTGATGGATCTGACGCCATCCTCCGCCTGGTGGGGCCGGCTTCTGGCGGAGCCGGCCCTGCGGGTCGTCGGCGCCCTGCCTGACGATCGAAACGGCGTCCCGCGCGCCCTGATGGTGCAGCAGGCCCTGCCCGGGCCGACCGGCGACGACCGCACCTTCTGGACCACCGACAGCGCCGCCCCGACCGCGACGATCGTCGAGGCGCTGGCCGCCGCCGGCCTGATCGCCAGCCCGCTGTTCGCGGCCGGCGGCTTGAAGCTGTTCATGCTGGCGGGCTATGTGCAGGCCGAGGACGGGCGGCTTTCATCCGCGCCCGGCGGCCTCAGCGGCGTCATCGGCGCCGCGCCCCTGTTCTGAAAGCGCCCATGACCGACGCCCCCCGCAATGCCCCCTCCGCCAAGCCCGGCATTCTCGACATTGCCCCCTATGTCGGCGGCAAGTCGCGCATCGAGGGCGTGGCCGCGCCGATGAAGCTGTCGTCGAACGAGAACGCCCTGGGGGCTGGCGAGAAGGCCCGCGCCGCCTATGAGGCCTCGGTCACCAGTATCCATATGTATCCGGACGGACGCGCAACCAAACTGCGCGACGCGGTGGCGGAACATCACGGCCTGGAGCCCGAACGGCTGATCTTCGGCAACGGCTCGGACGAGGTCTTCGCCGTGCTGAACCAGACCTATCTGACGCCCGGCGACAATATCGTCAGCGGCAAATACGGCTTCCTCGCCTATCGCATCAGCGCCCTGGCCAACCAGGCCTCGGTCAAGCTGGCCCCCGAGCCCGACTTCCGCCTGACGCCCGAGGCCATCCTGGCCGAGGTCGATGAGCGCACCCGCATCGTCTATGTGTCCAGCCCGTCCAACCCGACCGGAAGCTACAATACCGTCGAGGAAATCCGCCGTCTCTACGAGGCCCTGCCGCCGCACATCCTGTTGGTCATCGACGAAGCCTACGCCGAGTTCGTCGCCGAGCCGAACTGGGAGACCAGCTTCCCGCTCGCCCGCGACGCAACCAACATCGTCGTCACCCGCACCTTCTCCAAGATCCACGGCCTCGGCGGCCTGCGCATCGGCTTCGGCTATGCGCCGCTGAAGGTGGCCGAGGCGGTCGACCGCATCCGCCTGCCCTTCAACGTCTCGGGGCCCGGCATCGAGGCTGCCGTCGCCGCCCTCGGCGACGAGGCGCATCAGCAGGCCTCTCGCCAGCTGGTCGAAACCTGGCGTCCCCGCCTGACCCAGGCCATCCGGGGCTTCGGCTTCGATGTCTTCCCCTCGGCCGGCAATTTCGTGCTGGTTCGCTTCCGTGACGTCGCCCAGGCCGCCGCGGCCAACGACTATCTGAACACCCGAGGCATCATCGTCCGCCCCGTCGGCGGCTACGGCCTGCCCGACTGCCTGCGCATCACCGTGGGGACCGATGACCAGAACCGCGCTGTGATCGATGCGCTGAGCGAGTTTGCGGCCGGTTAGTCGATTTGGGTGGCGTCGGCGCTCCTGGCTACCGCATTGCGCCTTGTCATCCTGGACGCCGCGAAGTGCCGATCCGGGATGACAAGGCGTCTGGACCTTTGTCCAAAGTCGATTGGACCCAGCGGCCTTCTACTGCCGTCTAAAAATCCAGCTCGCCGCCCAGCCAGTGAACGCCGCCAGCAGCACGCAAAGCAGGCCGTAGGTCCATGGCCGCCGGTGGGCAAACTCGAAGATGTCGCGCTCGATGCCGACCTTTTCGACCGTCAGGGTCAGGTTGGAAACCGAGACCGGCTCGCCGTCCTGGAACAGCCAGACCTCGGCGAAATACTGCCCGGTGGGGGCGACGGCGGGCAGTTTGACCTCGGCGCGGAACAGGCCGCGATCGACGAACTCCACCCCTTTCGGATCGGTGTTGTACAGCGCCGCCGCTTCTCTCAGACGGATCACGGCGCGGCGGTAATCCAGATAGTCCTCGCCCAGCCGGCTGACCACCACATCGCGCACGCCATAGCGGGTGACGGTGCGGCTTTCGTCCGGCGCGTTGATGCGCAGGTGATCGACGCCGACGCCCAGCCGGCGCAGCTGGCCGAAGTCGGCGATGTCGGACAGGGGCCGCGTCGAGGCAGTCATGTAGAAGCCCGGCGCGCCCTCGAACAGCACCGGTCGGTTGTTCAGCCAGACACCCGTGTTGCGCGTCTTCTTGACCAGACGAACGGGATCGTTCGGCCCGCGCACGACCACGACCACGTCGGCCGGGACGCTGCTCGGATTGAACACCGCGCCGTACAGGACGATCGACGCCCCCCGGAAGCTGGAATCGACCATCACCCGGGCGTCGGTCATTGCGGCGGCGACGCGCACCTGATCCGTCGTGCTGGTCGAACGCTCCGGCGCGGGCGCGGAGATGGCCGGAGGGGGCGGAGGCAGGGCGATCATCGGGCGATCCTCACTGCGCTATACCGGGGGCGAAGGCGAACAGGTCGGACGGCCGCACGAACAGCTCCAGCCCCATGTAGATGCCGACCAGCAGCACGATCAGCGCCAGCAGGGCCCGCAGCTCCTCGGCCCGGAACCGTCCCGACAGCTTGGCCCCGTACTGCGCCCCGACCACCCCGCCCAGCAGCAGCAGGGTCGACAGGACGATGTCGACGGTCTGGTTGCGTCCGGCCTGGAGGATGGTCGTCATGGCGGTGACGATGATGATCTGGAACAGGCTGGTTCCCACCACTACTCCGGCCCGCATCCGCAGCACATACAGCATCGCCGGAACCAGGATGAATCCGCCGCCCACTCCCATGATCGCCGACATCACTCCGACGAAAGCGCCGAGGACGAACGGCGGGATGGCGCTGATATAGAGGCCTGAACGCGGGAAACGCATCTTCAGCGGCAGGCCGTAGAGCCACAGTGGCCGACGACGTTCCTTGTGCGGGGCCACCTCGCCCCGGACCCGACGCAGGATCTGACCCAGGCTCTCGTAGAGCATCAGCGTGCCGATCGTGCCCAGGAACAGAAGATAGGACAGGGCCACCGCCAGGTCGGCCTGACCCAGCAGGCGCAGATAACGGAACAGCTCGACCCCCAGCAGCGCGCCGAGCACGCCGCCCCCGGCCATGACCCCGCCGATGCGATAGTCGACGGCCTTCTGACGGGTGTAGCTGATCACGCCCGAGGTCGAGGAGGCGACGACGTGGCTGGCCTGGCTGGCGACCGCCACCGAAGGCGGAATCCCGAGGAAAATAAGGATCGGAGCCATCAGGAAGCCCCCGCCGATCCCGAACAGACCGGACACGAATCCGACCGTCGCGCCCAGCAGAACCAGGAACGGCCAGTTCACCGAAACCTCGGCGATCGGCAGATAGATATCCAAAGGACGCGCCTTCGGCTGGAACTGAAGCGAGGCGCCGGTTAGGCGACGAAGGAAGTCTGATTGTCCTAGACCATTTTTGCTTCGGGTCGAATCGACCCGAATCCAAAAATTGGTCCAGCATTAAACTGTAGCGAAATCTGAGCCACACTGGACTTCGTCCAGTGCGACCGATTTCGCTTTAGACCCACCCGTGCCCCCCCGCCACCCGATGCGTCAGAAAAGCGTAGCGGTATCGTCTCAGGCGAGCGGTTCGGCCTGAAATTGGTCAACTTCGGCGCGGACCCGTGTCCGGGTCGCGGCCGGAATCGTCTTCGACAAACGCTCGACCGCCGACTGGGCGTCGCCGTCGCCGGCGCGGGCCGCGATCAGATACCATTTGAAGGCCTGGGCCGGATCCGCCTCGATCGCCTCGTCACCGGTTTCGTACAGTTTGGCCACGTTGTACTGGCTGTCGACCAGGCCGCGTTGCGCCGCCTTCTTCAGCCAGACCAGCGCCTCGCCGTGATCCTGGGCACCGCCGGTGCCCTCAAACAGATACATGCCATAGGCGTGCATGCCCTTGGGGTCGCCGCCGTCGGCCGCGCGTCGGGCCCAGATCCGGGCTGCGCGCAGATTGACCGGTACGCCCTTGGCCCCGTCCTGATACAGGCTGGCCAGGTGCAGCTGGGCCGGGGCGTAGCCGGTCGCGGCGGCGCGTTTGAGCGTATCGACGCCGCTGGCCGCGTCCGCGTCCAGCAGCTCGATCGCCTGCTGATAAAGGTCCGCGCCCCGGGCCAGGTCCTCCGGCGTGGCCTTCGCCGGCAGCACGGCCAGGGCCGCGATGGGCTGGGCCTCGGGCCGGGCCGACAAGCCAGGAAGGGTCAGGCCGGGAATGTTGAGGCCAGAAACGTTGAGGCCAGATCCGGTCAGCTGGCCAGTTGCATAGGCACCGCCACCCGTCAGCAGGACGGCGATGGCCGAAGCACCCAGCGCCTTGCGTACCGTGCCGCCACCGCGACCGGCTTGTTTGTCCAGCCGCTCCTGCAGCTTGGACTTGCCGCCGCGCTTCAGACCGAAACCGATCCGGGCCGGCGGCTCGGCGGCTTCCGGCGAAGCCATGGCCGCCCGTGCGGCGTCGATGGCCTGGCGGGTCGAAGAGGCACGGCCCTGGGCCGCCGCCGCGCGCAGGGCGCGCGGATTCACGAAATCCGTCTCACCAGCGAAGTCGTCCGCCTCGGACTCGAACGCCGTCGGGGCCGTGGCCTTGAGCGCGTCCGAGACATCGGCACCGCCGAAATTCTGACCGAAAGCAAACCCCGCGGGCTCGGGCGCTGGCTCTGCGGCCGTCTCAAGGGTCGGCGCAAACGTCGGCTCGTCGAATGTGGCAAGACCGGCCGGTCGGCTGCCGAACGGTGCCACCGGCGCATCCGGCTCGGTCCGCGGGCCGCGCATGACGGCGTCGAAGATGGCGTCGGCGCTCAGCGCCTCGCCGCCGGGTTCGGCCGGCTCGGGCTCGGGCTCCAGCTCGGGCGGGGCCAGATCAGCGGACCAGGCCTGCTGCGCGGCATAGACCGGATCGTCGCAGGCCGTCTCCGAGAAGGCACCGACAGAGAACTCGGAGGCCGGGAAGGCGGCGTCGGGGAAGGCCGCATCCTGGAAGGCCGCCGCGCGCCAGTCGGGCTCACCCGCCGCCCCGCGGGCGGGTTCGGCCCGGCGCTCGATACTGCCCTGAGCCTCGGCGATCAGGGCCGCCGTGCGCTCTTCCGACAGTCGCATCCGTTCGGCCAATTCGCCGGATGCGCGGTCGTAACCCTGTTCGATCTTGCTGGAACTGTCGGCCAGACGACGGCCGATGTCCTCCAACGCCTGCTGCGAGCGGCGCTCGGACTGGGCGATGCGTTCGCTCAGCCGGTCGGAAATGCGGGTGATCTCGCCGCCGAGTTTTTCCAGCGCGAGGGCGTGGCGATCGTCGGTGGCGATGAGGCGCTGCTCCAGCCCCTGGGCCAGGCGACCCATGTCGCCCTCGACCTTGCGGTCCAGCGACTGGCTCAGCTGCTCAAGCTGCAGAGGGGCCGAGCTCTCGATCGACTGGACCCGGCCGTTCAGGTTCTGGGCGATGCGCAGGACCTCACGGCCCATGGCCTCGACGGCCTTGGCCGAGCGCTCCTCGGACGTTTTGACCTGGTCGCCGATGGACAGGACGGCACGTTCGATGCGATCCATCCGCCCTTCGGTCTCGGCGGTGTCGAGCCGCCGCATCATCTCGGCGCGACTGCCCTCGACCTGACGGCTCAGGGTCTCGGCCAGCTTTTCGAAACGGGCCGCCTCGCGGGCGCTCTCGGGTTCAACCCGGCCCTCGGTGGCGCGCAGGCGCTGGTCCAGTCCGGCGAATGAGCGTTCCAGCCCGCGCAGGGCCTCGGTGGTGCGGCTCTGGGCCTGATCCAGCCGCTGCCCGACCTGGGCCAGCAGGTCGGTGCCGATACCAGGGCCGGCGGCCTTTTCGACCGCGTCCATGCGCTGGCGCAGTTCGTTGACGCCCGAGCGCTGCCGCTCCTCGATATCGTAGAGCCGCCCGGCGAGGGCGCCCACGGTGGTCTCGACCTTGCCGAAGGTTTCGGCGGTCTGGGGCCCGACCTCCTGCTCGAACCGGCGCAGGCGGCGATGACCTTCGCGCAGTTCTTCGGCGATGTCGTCGACGCGGCGGACGTGGGTCTTGTCGCTCTGATCCTGACTGTCCAGCCGGCGCACCAGGCCCGAGACGGCCTGATCCACGCCCTGGATGGCGACGGTCGAGCGGCGTTCGGCGGCTTCAAGACGGGCGGCGATGGCGTCGATCGAGGCCCCCAGACGACCCGGCTGATTATCCGGGCCACCGTAGGCGTCATCCATCCGACGGCTGCGCCCGCGGCGCTCATAGCTGTCGGCGGCGTGCGGACGGCGCGACAGCGGAACAATGCCTTCGTCGTCGTCGCCGTCTTCCATGATGATCGTGTTCAGCCACTCGCCCAGCGTCATGCCGGAGCGACGGGCGAGGTCCTTGGCGATCTCGCGCGCCTTGGGCTCGATCCCCTTCACGCTCCACGGCGCGGCTGCGCTCACTGATTCGCCTCCCGACCTACGTGACAAAGGCTAGACGCCAAGATGATGCGTGTAAACGCGTGGTTAACCCCAAGATGTAGCGGTATCCCCAGCTTCCTGTGGACAGCGTCCATACCCGATGAATATTTCGGGCCGACATGGTTAACGCGCCGTAAAGATTAACCTCCCGGCAAGGATTCGGGCCTTGCGTCGAAAGGCGCGGCAGGCCACCTCGCGGCGATGAACATGACGCTCACCCTGGCCCTGATCGGCGCGGCCCTTGCCCTCGCCGCCTTCGCCGGCTGGCGCGGCGCGCGGCCGTGGGATCCGAGACGTGGGGTGCGCATGATGCCCTGGCGGCTAATCATGCTACTGGCCGGGACGGGCATCTTCATCCTGCTGATCCACCTTGGAACCCTGCTGGGCGTGCCACAAAGGCGGTACTGACCGGGAACCGGGGCCGGCCAGGGTCATTTCTGCTTCGACCGCCCTCGATCAGGAGAGACCCCCATGAGCGACAAGACCCTCACTGCCGCCGATGCCGAGAAGGAATTCTGGGACCATCTCAAGACGTCCAACACCGGCCTTCTCGGCCTCGACCAGCCCGGCTACCACGCCCAGCCGATGACCGCCTTCCGCGAGGCGGAGACCGGGATAATCTGGTTCTTCACCCGCGACGACACCGACCTCGCCCGGGACGCGGGCGTGGGTTCAGGCCAGAGCGCGATGTTTCACTACGGCTCGAAGGACCAGAGCGTCTGGGCCTGTATTCGCGGCGAGCTTTCGATCGCACCGCGGAACCCCGAACTGATCGACAAATACTGGAACCCGATCCTCGCCGCCTGGTATCCCGACGGCAAGGACGACCCGCACCTGACCCTGCTTCGCTTCGACGCTGACGACGGTCGCATCTGGGTCAGCGAAGGCGGCTTTTTCAAATTCTTCTACGAGGTCGCCAAGGCCAACATCACCAAGACAATGCCGGACGCCGGCGGCGTGGCGGATGTGAAGCTGAACTGAGGCGTAAGTGGCCGATGGTTGGTGGCGAGTGGTGAGGAGTTGCCGATTCATAGATCGGCCCGCAGAGCCAATCACCGATCACCGGCCACCAGCCACTCGTCACCCCTCACTCGCCCGCGAAACACCACGCCAGCACCGCCTTCTGCGCATGGATGCGGTTCTCTGCCTCGTCCCAGACCAGTGAGCGCGGACCGTCGATCACGCCGTCGGTGACCTCCTCACCTCGGTGGGCGGGCAGGCAGTGCAGGAACACCGCGTCCGGATTCGCCGCATCCATCAGTCGGTCATCGACGCCATAGCCCTCGAACGCCTCGAGCCGCGCCTCATAGTCACCGTCGCCCATCGACACCCAGGTGTCGGTGACGACCACATCAGCCCCTGCGACGGCCGCGCGCGGATCGCTGGTCAGGGTCACGTGATCGCCGCCCCGGGCCAGGTCGTGCAGGTCGGGGTGATAGTCGGCGGGACAGGCGACGTTGACGTGGAAGCCCAGTTTCGGCGCCGCGTGAATGAAGCTGTGGCAGACGTTGTTGCCGTCTCCGACCCAGGCGATCGTCTTGCCGGCGATCGGCCCGCGATGCTCCTCGATGGTTATGATGTCGGCCAGGATCTGGCACGGATGCGAGCGGTCGGTCAGGCCGTTGATCACCGGCACGGTGGCGACCCGGGCGAAGCGTTCAACGTCCTCATGGCTGTTGGCGCGGATCATCACCGCATCAACCATGCGCGACAGCACCCGGGCGGTATCCTCGACCGGCTCGCCACGACCCAGCTGCATGTCGCCGGCGTTGGCGATGATGGCGTCGCCGCCGAGCTGGCGGATGGCGGCGTCAAAACTGAAGCGGGTCCGGGTGGAGTTCTTCTCGAAGATCATCGCCAGGACGCGGTCCTTCGCCGGGGCGTCGGCGTCGACGCGCCCCCGCGGCCAGCCCATGCGCGCGACCTTTCGGGCGTGGGCGTCGTCGAGGATGGCGCGAAGGTCTTCAGCTTCGAGTTTGTAGATGTCGAGGAAGTGGCGGACCATCTTTATCTCCGCTGAATGAACTAGGCCGAGGCCATCTTGCCGCGTGCGAATTCGCAGGTGCGCTCGAACCGGTCCACCGCCTCGCGCGCCTCTTCCAGCGTCAGGTTCAGCGGCGGCAGGATGCGGCAGCAATTATCGCCGCCGCCGGCGATCAGCAGATGCTGTTCGTCCCGCGCCCAGCCCATGAATTCGCGGTTGTTGGGGTGGAGCTTGACCCCCAGCAGCAGACCCTTGCCGCGCACGTCCACGATCACGTCGGGATAGCGCTGCGCCAGCCCGTGCAGCTGCTGCTTCAGATAGCCGGCGATCTCGTTGACGTGGGCGAGGGTCTCCGGCTTGGATATCTCGGCGAAGGCGGAACCGCCGACGGCCATGGCCAGCGGATTTCCGCCGAAGGTCGAGCCGTGTGCGCCGACCGTCATGCCCGTCGCGGCCCGCGCGGTGACCAGACAGGCACCGATGGGGAAGCCGCCGCCCAGAGCCTTGGCGATAGCCATGATGTCCGGTGCCATACCGCCCCACTCATGGGCCCACAGCTTGCCGGTCCGGCCCATGCCGCACTGGACTTCGTCAAAGATGATCAGCACGCCATACTCGTCGCACAGTTCGCGCAGGCCGCGCAGACACTGCTCCGGCATGGCGCGGCAGCCGCCCTCGCCTTGCACCGGCTCGACGATGATCGCAGCCGTGGTCGGCTGGGCGATGGCCGCCTTAAGGGCCTCGTGATCGCCCCATATCAGCTGATGGAAACCCTGCATCGGCGGGCCGAAGCCGTCGGTGTAGCTGGGGTTGGCCGCCGCGTTGATGGCCCCGTAGGTCCGGCCGTGGAACGAGCCGTCAAAGCCGTAGATATCGATCCGCTCGGGCTGACCGTTGGCCGAATGGTATTTGCGCGCCGTCTTCAGCGCGCATTCGACCGCCTCGGTGCCCGAGTTGGTGAAGAAGACCACATCGGCGAACGACTTTTCGCACAGGGCGTCGGCCAGCGCTTCCTGCCCCGGAATCTTGAAGATGTTGGACACATGCCACAGCTTCTCGGCCTGATCCTTGACCGCCTGAACCAGGACAGGATTGGCATGGCCCAGGGCATTGGTCGAAATGCCCATGACGCAATCGAGGTATTCGGTCCCGTCCGTGGCCCACAGACGCGCGCCCTGTCCGCGATCCACCTCCAGCGGCGCGCGGTTATAGACACCCATCAGATGTTCAGTAGACACGGGGCAGACCTCCAAAAGCGAGACGGCCCCGGCGCCGGAGAGCGTCGGGACCGTTTGAAAAAGGTCAGGCCTTGTCGGACGGGGGGCGGGGTTAGTCAACACCGCCCTCGGTCAGCTCTTCAGCCGCCAGCCCGATTTGAACACCGCCCAGCAGGCCCAGGCCATGATCACCGTCAGCAGCCCGCTCATGACCGCGCCGATCAGCAGATTCCCCTCGGCGTTCTCCACCCCGATGAAGCCGGCCCGGAAGCCGTCGATCAGATAGAAGAAGGGGTTGAAATGACTGATGGTCGCAAACGGCTCGGGCAGGTTTTCGACGAGGTAGAAGGTGCCGCTGAGAAAGGTCATCGGCATGATGATGAAATTCTGCACCGCGGCCAGCTGGTCGAATTTCTGCGCCCACAGTCCGGCGAAGACGCCCAGCATTCCCATGATCAGACAGGCCAGCAGGCCAAACCACAGGATGACGCCCAGGTTGGCCACCTCCAGGCGCGCGAACGGCATCACACAGATCGCCGTCACGATCCCGACCACCAGCCCGCGTGTCGCGGCCCCCAGGGAAAAGCCGATGGTCAGCTCCAGCGGGCTGAGCGGCGGGGTCAGGAAGTCGGTGGCCGTATTCATCACCTTGGCCTGGATCAGGCTGGATGAGGCGTTGGCGAAGGCGTTGTTCAGCATGGCCATCATGATCAGGCCGGGGGCCACGAACTCGGCGAAGGGCGTTCCGTGCAACGGCGGCCGCGCCCCTCGCAGCGCCACGACAAACACCAGCATATACAACAGGGTGGTGACCACCGGGCCCGCCACCGTCTGGGCCCCGACCTTCCAGAACCGCCGCACCTCACGCAGGTACAGGGTCTGGACGCCGATCCAGTTGACACCGTTGTAACTGCGGGGCTGCGGCAGGCCGGCGGGTCGGGTGGAACTCAGGTCGGTCATGGAGGGCCAGATGCGGGGTTGCGGGGGCGGATGCAAGGGCCGGAGTGGCCAGTCGCCAGCCACGCGGCTGAAAAGCCGCCCCGCTGTTAACCATCCCTACATCTGGTTCCTGTGGACGGACTGATTCGCACATCTTGCGTCTGGTAAGCGCTCGTTTACGATTAGTGGTAGGTCGAGACCCCGGAGGGGCCATCTGGACCCCATATATTGAATCCGAGACCGGAGGGTTGGCTATGACCGCAGGCTGGACTGAAGACCGCGTCGGCGCGCTGAAGAAGCTCTGGCTGGAAGGCCAGTCGGCCAGCCAGATCGCCAAACAGCTCGGCGGCGGCGTCACCCGCAACGCCGTTATCGGCAAGGTGCACCGTCTGGGCCTGTCGGGCCGGGCCGCCCCGTCGCAGCCGGCCCGCGCCACCTTCCGCCCGTCGCGTCCGCGCCCCGCGCAACCGACCCAGGCTCCGTCGGCCCCGCGCCGCATCGAGGCGGTCCAGCCTCGCGCCGCCGTCTCGGCTCACTCGGTCCCGGCCTCCATGCCCGATCTGCCGGGCACGGCCACAGTGATGACCCTGGGGGCCCACATGTGCAAATGGCCGATCGGCGATCCGTCCTCGACCGAGTTCAGCTTCTGCGGCCGCCGCGCCTCGGAAGGTGTCTATTGCGTCGAACACGCCCGGGTCGCCTATCAGCCGGCGATGAAGCGCGGCGGCGCGACCGATCTGGCCCGCTCCCTCCGGCGCTACATTTAAAGGCGCTATCACTCGCGACGCGGTCGCTCGCTACTTGAGCGCCGCGTCTCAGGATTCATTTCTCGCGCTCAAGCAGGCGATAGCCGTTAGCGCCCAAAGAAATGTCATCAACGGCTCCTAAAGAGCCGCCCACCGCCTCAGGGCCGCACCCGCATGCGGCTTTGAGTGCAGGGGCGGGGCTGCGCTTTTCCGGGTTGACGCAGCCCCTCACCCGCTTTCGCCGTCGCCGGGTCGAATCGACATTACAAAGCCGCGCGTCAATCGGTGGCACTGTTCCGGAAATTCGAAGTGCCAACAGTGCCAACAGTACCAACCCGAAAATGCCAAAAAAGATTGAGAATCAGGCGATTAAAGAGCCTTCGCCCAATCGGTCCCGATCAAACAGTGCCAGATTATCGGAAATTTTCTCGCTGGTCGCCGCTGAAGTCGCCATGTCCGTCATTCGATTTTCAGAGACCCGGGCGAGGCCGACCGACCGCACCGCTCCGGGAAATGGGATCACCCAGGCGATGGTCAAGGTAGAGACAGGAGTAAATTCCTTCCCCCGAGCGCAATTTGAGGGCTGAATGCCGAATGTCGATCGGTCCTAGAGCGAAATCGGTCTTGATGGACGCAGTCCATCAAGGCTCAGATTTCGCTCCAGATTGAGTCTGGACCATTTTTTGTTTCAGGTCGATTCGACCTGAAACAAAAACGGTCTAGTTCAGCACCCGCCGGTCACCCGGCACGTCCAGACTGAACGCCGGGATGGCCACCTCGAACGAGCGCCCCGCGTCGTCGGTCATGTAATAGCCCCCGGCCATAGACCCGGAGGCCGTGCCCAGCGGGCAGCCCGAGGCATAGGAATAGCTGTCGCCGGGCTGGATCGTCGGCTGCTCCCCGACCACGCCGGGCCCGCGCACCTCTTCGACATGGCCCAGGGCATCGGTGATCTCCCAGCGCCGCGCCATCAGCTGCACCGGGGCGGCGCTCAGGTTCACGATCTCGACCTGATAGGCCCAGACCCAGCGCCCACCCTCCGGATCGGACTGACCCGCCAGATAGCTGGGGCGAACTCGGACCACGATCCCCTCGGTTTCGGCTTCATAGGCGCGCGCGTCATACATCCGCCCATGGTCCAGCAACCCGTCCCCACGTCAAGCGCCGCCGTGCGCGGCTCGACAGGGGAGACGTGGCAAAAAATCGTGTAAGCCGGTCGCATGCAGACCTTCAAATTCCCCACCCCCGGCATCCTGCCCTGCCAGTCCATCGAGGCCCTGATCGCCGGCGGCGCGATCGCCTCGGACACCCCCTTCGACGCCGATCAGGTCCAGCCGGCCAGTCTGGACCTGCGGCTGTCGGATGAGGCCTGGCGCGTTCGAGCCTCCTTCCTGCCCGGCCGGCGCACGGTCGAGGACCGAATCGCCGACGTCTCCATGCACCGGATCGACCTGGAGGGCGGCGTCGTGCTGGAGCGCGGCTGCGTCTATATCGCCAGGTTGCAGGAGCGGCTCAGCCTGCCCAAAGGGCTGATCGCCCGCGCCAATCCCAAGAGCTCGACCGGCCGCGTCGACGTGTTCGTACGCCTGCTGACCAATCGCGGGGCCAGTTTCGACGACGTGGCCGAGGGCTATGAGGGCGCGCTTTATCTGGAGATCTCGCCCCAGACCTTCCCCATTCTGGTCCGCCCGGGGACCCGCCTGAACCAGCTGCGCCTCAAGGCCGGCGAACCGCCCAAGCTTGAGACCCGCAGCGTCGGCGTCGATCTTCAAGGCGGCGACGGTGCCGTAGTCGGCTTCCGGGGCCGTCGCCACGCGGGCGTGGTCGACCTGGATCACATCGACGGTCACGACCCCCGCGATTTCTGGGAGCCTTTGACCCTGCGCCGCGGCGAGCTGCTGCTGGATCCGGGCGAATTTTACATCCTGGCCTCATCCGACGATGTGGAGATCCCGGTCGACCAGGCCGCCGAAATGACGCCGATCGATCCGTCGGTGGGCGAATTCCGCGTCCATTACGCCGGTTTCTTCGACCCCGGCTTCGGCACCGACGAGGCCCACGGCGCGGGCTCCAAGGGCGTGCTCGAGGTCCGCACCCACGACACGCCCTTCCTGCTCGAACACGGCCAGATCGTCGCCCGGCTGGTCTATGAGCCGCTGACCGAGCGCCCGACCCGCCTCTATGGCGAGGGCGGCAGCCACTACCAGCGGCAGGGGCTGAAGTTGAGCAAGCATTTCAAGCCGTGGGGCTGAGGCGGAGTGGTTACCGGCCGGTGACTGTTGGCTGGTGATGGCTCCGGACCTGACCGCCCCGAACTCCCCAAACACTAGAGCGAAATCGGTCTTGATGGACGCAGTCCATCAAGACTCAGATTTCGCTCCAGATTGAGTCCGGACCATTTTTTGGTTTCAGGTCGATTCGACCTGAAACAAAAATGGTCTAGCCACCGGAGCCTGATCGGTTGAGGTGGCATCGCTTCGCGAGTCCGCCGATGCCGTGCATCAGGCTCAAGAATGATGCCGGAGCGAAATCTGAGATTGGAGGCGAACGCGTCCAAACCGATCTGGCTTCAGCCCCTACCTTCGCGCCAGCAGCGCCCGGGTCAGGCACGAGAAGACCAGGCGGCCGGCCTCGTCGAGCAGGTCGTGCTGGGCGATGACGATGCCCTTTTCATCGCCGACCGGATCCTTGCCCATCACCGTCATGCGGCCGCGCATCAGCTCGCCGGCCGGGGGATTGCGCATGAAGCGCAGGCCATCGACCGCCAGCACCTTGGACTGGGCCCAGCCGGAGGCCTTGTCGGCGAAGATGCGGCTCCACAGGGCATAGACCATGGCGTCGGGCGCGCCGTACGAGATGTCCCAGCCGGGCGCGAACCGCTCGACGAAGACATCCATCGCCGTCGGGTCGACCATGCAGGCACCCAGGGAAATGACCTCGCCGACGCCCAGGTCTTCGAAATGGACGAGCAGGGGTTCGGTCATGTCAGGGTCCCGTCAGCTCGCCGGCTCTTCCGATACGCGGACCAGCAGCTTGCCGTCATGGTCGCCGGTGAACAAGCGGTTCAGCGAATCCAGTGCTCCGTCCAGCCCGTCGTCGACGTGGACCTTCCACTTCACCGTGCCGTCGGCCAGCCAGGGACCCATTTCGGCGACCATCTCGCGGCCGCGGTGGGCGTAGTCGAGGACCAGGAAGCCCTGGACGTTCAACCGGTGGGTGATGATGCGCGAGAAGTTCGGCGAGGGCGGCATCTTCGTCGCGTTATAGGCCGAGATCAGGCCGCAGACGGCCATGCGACCGTGGGTCTTCAGCCGATTGAACACGGCGATCATGATGTCGCCGCCGACATTCTCGAAATTCAGGTCGATCCCGTCCGGGGCCAGCCGGTCCAGCGCCGCGCCAACGTCCTCGTTCTTGTAGTCGATGGCGGCGTCGAAGCCGAGTTCCTCGGTCAGCCAGCGGCATTTGTCGGCACCGCCGGCGATACCGATGACGCGACAGCCGCGCGCCTTGGCGACCTGGCCCGCGATCGAGCCGACCGCGCCGGCCGCGGCGGAGATGACCAAGGTCTCGCCCGCCGTAGCCTTGAGCACGTCGGTGACGCCGAAATAGGCGGTCATCCCGGTCATGCCGAGGACGCTGAGGTTGGCGGTCAGGGGCATTCCCGGTGCCCGGTGCACCGGACGCAGCTCCATCTCGTTGACCAGGGCGTAGTCGGACCAGCCGCCGGACAGGGGGGTGACGATGTCGCCGGCGCGGAAGCGGCTGGAGCGGCTTTCCTCGACCACGCCCAGGGTCAGGCCACGCATAACGCCGCCGATCGGCACCGGAGGCAGATAGCCTTCGGCGTCATTCATCCAGGTGCGATTGGTCGGGTCCAGCGAGAGATAGACGGTGCGGACCAGGACCTGGGACTCGCTCAGCGCCGGCACGGAGGCCTCGACCAGCTCCAGGTCGCCCGCCTGGATCAGGCCCTTGGGCCGCTGACGCAGCACCCACTGACGATTGACACGAGCCATGGCGGTCCTCCGGGTTTTCTTTCTGGACCCGCATAGTCAGCAAGCCGCGCCGACTGTCCAGCGGGCCCGAAGAAAAAGGCCGCCTTCGTGTGCTGGCTTGGCGGGGTCTCGGCCCTGACGCCGTGCATCCACCAGAAGCTGAACACAGCAAAGAAAAAGGCGGATCGTTTCCGGTCCGCCTTGAAGTCACATCATCGAGGAAGAGGCGCGGAGGCGACAGACTGACTCGCGTCAGTCTCAAGTCGGGGGGGCGTCGCCGCCTCCGCAGTCAATCAACGCGGGTCGCGGCATCAGGTTCCGAAGCGGAGCGAACTTTTTTCGTCCGGCGCGGGAAACCGGAACGGCAACGCTGATGGACGCGTTCAACCAGCCTATCCCCTTCCCGGACGGAGCGCCGCCATGACCCATGAATCCCCCCACGACAAGGCCGCCGACGCCGTTCACGAGGGCCGTCCGGTGGAAGCGAAATATGTGCGCGGCGGGGGACCGGGTCGCCGCATCCTGACCATACTGGTGATCTCGATCACCGCGGTCAGCGTCCTGCTGCTGGGCATGTGGTTCGTCAGCCAGGGCGGCTTTGCGCGCACCAACGCCAATGTCGGAAATCAGGCTGTCGACGCCCAGGCCTTCCAGGACGACGCGGCCACGCCGCCGGGGGCCGGCAGGCCGACGGTTCCATCCACGACCAAAAACTAGAGCCCCGCGATCTTCCACCGTGCACCCCGGCGAAGGCCCGGGTCCAGAAGGCGGTTACGGTGTCACGGCCGGCAATCCAGGGGCAAAATCCAGGCCGCCGATACCTTGATCTGGACCCGGCCTTCGCCGGGTTACACGGGGCTGAAGGGTGAGCCACGGCCCAAGTCCCTGCCGGTATCCGGACAAAAAAGCCCCGGTCCTGAGACCGGGGCTTTTCCTTTGTCCGGGGAAGAAGACCTACGCTGCGGCTTTCTGGCGCGACGGATGGAAGAACAGCGCCTGGCTGATCGCCGCCTTCACCGTTTCGGGCTGGAAGGGTTTGGTGATCAGGAAGGTCGGCTCGGGCCGCTCGCCGGTCAGCAGGCGTTCAGGGAAGGCGGTGATGAAGATGACCGGTACGTCGATCCGCTTGAGGATGTCCTTGACCGCGTCGATGCCCGAAGAGCCGTCGGCCAGCTGGATATCGGCCAGGACCAGGCCCGGGCGATGGCGCGCGACGGCGTCGACCGCCTCGTCATGGGTCGTGGCGGTGCCGGTGACGCGGTGGCCGAGCTCCTTCACCAGGCTTTCGATGTCGGCCGAGATGATAGCCTCGTCCTCGATGATCAGGACATCGGTGGCCAGCTCGGCGTCGATGTCGGACTGGGCCTCGGAGATCAGGCGTTCGACGTCTATGGCGTCCGCGTCAAGGATCTGCGCGGCCTCTGACGGGGTGAACCCCTCCAGCGCCGTCAACAGGAAGGCCTGGCGCGAGCGGGGGGCGATGCGCATCAGGCGGCGCGAGGGATCGTCGGCGCGCGAATCCATCCCGCTCCTGTCTTCCAGCTGGGCACCGGTGGTGGTCCAGATGGCGTGGAAGACGTGATAAAGCGCCACCCGAGGGGTCATGTCGACCGGCAGCTGGCGTTCGCCGGCGGCCAGGGCCTCGAGCGCCACGCGGACATAGTTGTCGCCGGTTGTCTGATCGCCGGTCAGCGCCCGCGCATAGCGGCGGACGTACGGCAAATGCGGCGCAAGGCGGGCCAGCAGGCTCATTTTGTCTATATCCCCGACAGAAGCGGTTCCAACCAAATGGAACCTCAGCAGGTTCTTTGAACGTATCAAATACGCCACGGTTCCCGCCCGGACCAACAAGCTTGAGCATTTATCGTCGTCAAACTAGGAACCGCTCCTGCTGGTTGGCGTTTGCCCAGTCGCAACAGTCTTTCGACAGGGTGGCGGCCGTTTTCTCAATGACAGATAATTCCGATCCACCGGGCAAGGTCCCGCCGAAGGGCGGCGCAAGCCTGGAGGAAGCGCGGCTTCGTCAGCAGGCGATCGGCGTCAAGCTGCGCCATATGTTCGATGAGATCGTCAACGAACCGGTCCCGGACGAGTTCCTGGACATCCTGCGCCGCGCCGACGAGCGCTCGCCGGACGGGGGCGGCGCATGAGCGGTGCGACCCGTCCCCCGCCCAAGCCCCCGTCAGCGGACGACAATGCCTTTAAACGCGAGCTGGTCTCATTGATTCCGCATCTGCGGGCGTTCGCGCGCACCCTGACGGGCGATCCGACGGCGGCCGACGATCTGGCCCAGGACGCCATGATGAAGGCTTGGGACGCCCGGGCCAGTTATCAGATGGGCACCAACATGAAGGCGTGGACCTTCATGATCCTGCGCAACCAGTTCTATTCCGAGAAGCGCCGGTCGTGGCGCCAGTCGCAGCTCGACCAGGAAGCGGCCGAGCGCACCTTGGTAGCCGTCGATGATCCGGAATCGCCGGTCGCCCTGGACGAACTTCGCCTCGCGCTGGCGACCCTGCCCGAAGAGCAACGAGAGGCGCTGATCCTGGTCGGCGCCGGCGGCTTTGCCTATGAGGAGGCCGCCGCGATCTGCCAATGCGCGGTGGGCACCGTGAAGAGCCGCGTCTCCCGCGCCCGAAAGGCGCTTCAGGCGACGCTTGAAAAGGGCGGCTACGCCCGCGATGGGCGCTCGGCGGGCGACGCCATGCGTTCGATCCTCGCCGCCGCCGATCGCCTGAGCAGCGTCCGGCAGGTCTGATCGGGTGGTCCGCATCGGACGATCGCTGGCCGACCGGATGAACCGGACTCCGGGCGCGGCGCGGCACCACGGCATTCGCTTCCGCCTCGGGTGGGGCATGGCCATCGCCCTGCTGCCGATCTTGCTGCTTGGGGCGTTTCAGGCCGAGTCGGCGTTCCGGGCGCAGGACATCGAGCGGCGTTCCGACCTGCAGCTGGCGGCGGAACGGACCGCCGCCACTGCCAAATCTCACCTGGACAGCACCGGCGTGCTGCTTCAGGCGCTTCGCCCCGAGGCGCTCGAGGTGTTTTGCGAACCGCGTCTGACCGACCTGGTCGAACGGCTGGAGGGCCTCGACGGTCTGGCGCGACTGACGCGCACCGGCGCGACCGTCTGCGCCTCTCGCGGGCTGAGCGAGGCCGCCCCCGCATGGTTGGCCGAGGCGTCCGCCAGCCCCTGGTTCCTGCGGCTGAAGAGTGGTGAGGGCGTCGTTCTGGCGCGTGCGCCTGCTATCTCGGGCCGGTCGCCGGGACTGATCGTCGCGATTCGGCTGGAACGGCCGCTCGGCGCGTTCGACGGTGCCATGGTCGCTTTGATCCCCCTCTCCAGCCTCCAGCCGGACGTCGATGACCCGGCCTTGCCCGCGGGGTCGCAGGCGGCGCTGACCGACGGCCAAGGACGTTTACTCACCGCCAGCGACGCCGACGCCTTCGTATTGTCAGGCGGTGACAATCTGACGGGTTGGGTCGGCCGCGCGCGGACTGGTGCCTCCGGCATATTTGCGGCCGACGATGCCCAGGGCCGCCCCCGCGTCTACGCCGGGGCAGCCCTTGCGGGGCGGGACGTCTATGTGCTGCTGTCCGCGCCCGCGCCCGGACTGTTGTCCTGGGCCCGGTTGAACCCCGTCGGCGCCCTGCTGGTGCCTCTTCTGGGCTGGTTCATCGCGTTTGGCGCGGCGATGCTGGTCAGTGAGCGGATCGTCATTCGCTGGCTGAACTATCTGGAGCGGATCGCCGCCATCTATGCGCGGGGACGATTCACCGTTCGTCCGGTGCAGGCCATGAATGCGCCGGCCGAGATCCGCGTGCTGGCGCGGACGCTGGACGAACTGGCGGCGTCGATCGTCACCCGCGACGCCGCCCTGACCGCATCCCTGGCCGAGAAAGACGCGCTGATGCGCGAGATCCATCACCGGGTGAAGAACAATCTGCAGATCATCTCGTCGCTGCTGTCGATGCAGCAGCGCGCCTTGACCGACCCGGCGTCCAAGGCGGCCGTGGGCGACACCCGCCAGCGCATCTCCGCCCTGGCCCTGATCTACCGTACCCTCTACCAGAGCGACGACCTGCGCTACGCCGATGCCCGCATCTTCCTGACCGAGCTGGTCGGTCAACTGGTAGCCAGCGAGGCGGGGCGCGGCCTGGTGGTGACGTCTTCGATCGAGGCCGATTCCCTTGTGGTCGATCCCGACAAGCTGGCCCCGCTGGCCCTGTGGCTGGTCGAGGCCGTGACCAATGCCCAGAAACACGCGTTCGTCGGCCGGGGCGGCGATCTGAGGGTGAGGTTCACCGTCCGTGGAGACACCAGTGTGCTGGAAGTCCAGGACGACGGACCGGGCGTCAGCGAGACGTTCCGCGCCGGCGTCGGACGCACCCTGATGGGGGCTTTTGCCAAACAGCTGAGGGGCAAGGTGGAGATGGCCCCTGCGCCCGGAGGCGGCACGATCGCCCGCCTGACCTTCGCCACGCCGGAGGCCGTGGTGCCGACGGACCCGGGTGATCTGGGAACCACGGACAGGCCGCAGCGTTGACATCGCACATGCCGACCTCGCCCGACGTCAAGGAGTTCACGCCATGCGCACGATATTCATCCTGTTCGCCGCCGCCGCCGCCCTGACTACCGCCGCCTGCAACACCGTCGCTGGCGCGGGTCGTGACACGTCCGCCGCAGGCCGCGCCGTCACGACGACCGCGGAAGACGCAAAGAACTAGGTCGCACCGTTCCCGACCGCGCTTCCCCCCGACTCGCGGATCGGTTGAAGAAGGCCCGCCAGCATCCCCCCGCTGGCGGGCCTTCGCTTGTCCGGACCCATAAGGGCTCTCTCGCCTGTTTGCGCGCCCGGCGCGGGCGGCTAGAGCGAAATCGGTTTGGACGCGACCGCGTCCAAACCCGGATTTCGCTCCAGCTTCATGCTGGAGCCTGATTCACGGCATCGGCGGAATCGCGAAGCGATTCCTCCTCAACCGATCAGGCTCTAGCATCGCATCACGGGTGCCCGTAGAGACGCCGGACTGACACTCGGGGGAGCGATCGATGACGGATGCGGCAAAGGAAAAGGCGGGACCGAGCCTCAAAACAGTTGTTGCCGCCTCGGCGGCGGGAACCGCGTTCGAATGGTACGATTTCTTCGTCTTCGGCTCATTGGCCACCGTCATCGCGCGCCATTTCTTCGCCGACGCGGGAGAAACGGTCTCCTACATCCTGGCCCTGCTGACCTTCGGTCTCGGCTTCGTCGTCCGGCCGCTGGGCGCTCTTGTGTTCGGCTGGTTCGGCGATCGCACGGGGCGCAAGACCACCTT
>Ga0105047_10004597_pt1 | contig 23947 bp, 15 predicted proteins | sample MAT04_FD_78384 | JGI IMG/M metagenome (GOLD analysis project Ga0105047, IMG submission 78384) | Freshwater microbial communities from Lake Fryxell liftoff mats and glacier meltwater in Antarctica - MAT-04 (megahit assembly) | ecosystem: Environmental > Aquatic > Freshwater > Ice > Liftoff... | reverse complement strand
GTGGAACTGCGGTGTCCCCGCGTCGCCCCAGGGCACGCGCCGCAGCAGGGGCATCACCTCATCGGCGAACCACAGCACCGCCTCCACATTGGGCCGGTAATCCATCGTGCCGGTGAAGACGAGGGCGGGGCCGGGCGATCCCTCGAACGGGTCCGGCCAATCGAGCGCCGGATCGAAGCGGGCGAGGTCCACGCCGTTGTCCACCCAGTCGGTGCGCGAGGCGACCTCGGGTGCCAGGCTCGCGAAGCGGTCCCGCTCGGCCTTGGAGACGAGGATCGTGCGGTCGAAGGCGGCGGCGGCGTGGCGTTCGAAGGCCAGCAGCGTGCGGGCCTCGCGCGCCCAGATCTGCCGCCGCGGGGGCGCCGCGTCCGCCGCGTAGGCGAGCCATTTCTCGCTGTCCACATCGACCAGGTCGAGCACGGTGCGCGGGCCGGGCCCGGGCGGCATGGCCTGCATGACGTAGGGCGCCATGGCGGAGGAGAAGGCGACAACCGCATCGTAGCGCCGCACCGCGAGCCCGCCGGCCACCCACGCCTCGAGCCGCGGCGAATGGAACCAGCCAAGGGTGAGCGGCAGTCCCGGCCGCACCCGGAACAGGGCGCGCGCCGCCGCGCGCATGCCCGTCCCGACCGGCTCGCACCGCACATTGGCGCAGATCTCGCGCAGGTAGGGCATGTGGTCCATGTCGGCCGGATCGTCGGAGAGGCAGCCGAGGTCCACCTCCCAGCGGCGCGCCAGATGCTCCAGCATGTGCCAGGAGCGGATACGGTCGCCCTTGTCGGGCGGATAGGGGAAGCGGTGCGCGAGAAAGAGGAGCCTGCCTGTCATGACGCCTATCCCAGTCCACGGACGATCTGCGGGCCGATCAGGTTGGCCACCCGCAAGGGCAGCCGGCGCCAGGCCGCGATCATCAGGCGGTATTTCGGGTTGGTCGGGTTGTGCTCCGCAAGCTGCGCGCCGGGTCGCAGGGTGTAGGCGTAGTGCAGCGGCGCGGCCTCGAAGCCCCAATGCTGCTTGAAGTCGTGGGCGCCCGTGCCCGACTTGCTGCGGCCGAAATCAAAGAGGCGCGCGCCGCGCTCCGTGCCGGCGCGGCGCATCACCTCCCAATACATGAAATCATTGCCCGCCAGCGAGCGCGCGGCCGTGGTGCCGCCGCCGTAATAGGGCAGCACCTCCTCGCGGAAATGGAAGTTGAGGACGGCGGCGATCGGCTGATCGCCGTGCATCACCGTCACCACGTCATGCATGTCGGCGAACACCTCGCCCAGCAGACGGAAGTAGTGGCGCGAGAAGACCGGCGTGCCGAGGTTGTGGACGCTCTGCGCGTAGATCGCGTGGAGCCGGTCGATGTTGGAATCGCTGACGGAGGTGAGGCCGTTCTGGATGCCCTTGCGGACCATCGCGCGCTGCTTGCGCGGGATCGCCTTCATGTCGGTTTCGGCGACGCCCGTGATCGGCTTGCGGAAGGTGTAGTAGAGCGGCGGGCGCTCGGGCCAGCCGAGGTCAGGCGTTTCGCGGTGGCGGAATTCCAGGCTCGGCACGCCGAGTTCGCGCATCAGGGCCAGCGCGTGTTCGGTGAGCGCCGCCTCCACCTCCGGCGTGGCGGCGACGGGGCCGCCATAGACGCAGAACGGCGTGGAGATCAGCGAGTCGCCGAACAGGCGCGTCCGCATCCGCGCGAGCGGCAGCACGCCCACAACCGCGCCATCCTGCTCGGCGAGGACGAAATGCGTGGAGTGGCCGAACACCTCGGAGATGACGCGCGCCCAGCCGGAAAGGTGAAACATCGTCGCCTCGGGAGTGACCTGCACGAAGCGGTCCCACGCGGCGGCGTTTGCTGGCGAAAGGGCCTGAATGCGGAGCGACATCAGGGCGCGCCCTGCCGCTCGGCCGGGGGTCGTGTCGTCACGGTCATGCCGCCTCCCGCAGGGTGACGGGCGCGTCGATCGCTTCCGCATGCACCTCGTCGAGGCGACCCCAGGCGAAGTCCTGGAGCAGCCGGTCGATGCGGCCTGGCATGGCGGGGATGCCGGTGTAGTGCCGCAGGCGCGAGCGCAACGGCGCACTGGCCACCCGCGGCTGCTCCGCATCGAGCTCCCATGGGTGGAAGTAGAAGATTCCGGCACGTCCATCGGCGCCGTTCACACGCCGCAGCGCCGTGCGGAACAGGCCGTAGGGTAGCAGCCGGAACCAGCCGCCGCCCGAGCAGGGCAGATTGCGGCCGAAGGCGCGCAGCGTCGTCATCGGCAGTTCCACCACGCCGTCGGGCGCCGGGCGATGCGGCTCGCATGGTGCTTCGGCGGAGCCGTACAGGTCGTGGCGGATCGGGAATACGGAGGAGCTGTAGCGATACCCCTCCTCCGCCAGCACGCGATGCGCCCAGGGCGTAAGCGTGCGGCTGATCGAGAACGTCGGTGCGCGGTAGCCGGTGACGGCACAGCCGCCGACCTGCTCCAGCAGCTGTTTGGCGCGGCGAATGTCGGCGCGGAAGGCCTGCTCGCCGATCTCGTGCACGCGCTCATGGCCGAAGCCGTGGCTGGCCAGTTCATGGCCGTCGGCCACGATGCGGCGGATGAGCGCGGGCTGCCTCTCCGCGACCCAGCCGAGCGTGAAGAAGGTGGCGCGCACGCCGGCCGCGGCGAAGCGATCCAGGATCACCGTGGTGCTGGCGGCGACGCGCGGCTCCAGTGCGTCCCAGGTGGTGCGGTCGATGACGCCGGCGAAGGCCTGGACCTGGAACCAGTCCTCCACATCGACCGTCATCGCATTGCGGCGGCGCGCGCGCATCAGCGCGGCCCTCGGAAGAACACGCTGGTCACCCATCCGAACAGGCAGGCCGGGCGCTCCGCGGCACCTGGCGGCACCTCGAAGCGGCGCAGCACGAGATCGAGCGGATCAGGGCTCGCGGCGGTCGCCTTGCGCGTGGCCGCGGAGGGAGGGACGCGGCGGGCCGGCGTGGGGCGGGGGCGGTCGCGCCGCGGTTCAGGGATCGGGCCACCGAGATCCTCGTCCAGCTCCACGGCGGTCATTTCCACCATCTCGGCCGTGATTTCCTCCGCGCCCTCCAGCGCGCCGCTGAGCAGGGCGCGCGCGCAGAGGCGGTTGATGCGGCGGGGAATGCCGTCGGTGTGGCGATACACCACGTCTAGCGAGTCCGACCCCCAGACCGGGCGCCCCTCCCATCCGACCGCCCGCAGGCGGTGCAGCACGTAGGCCTGCGTCTCCTCGAGCGTCAGGCCGCTCAGGTGGTAGGACGCGAGCACGCGCTGGCGAAGCTGGTCGAGGTCCGGGCTGGCGAGAATGCGGCGCAGCTGCGGCTGGCCCATCAGGATCGTCTGCAGCGGCGGATGACCCGAGTATGTGACGTTGGAGAGCATCCGAAGCTCCTCCAGCGCGGAGAGCGGCAGCCCCTGTGCCTCGTCGATGATCAGCAGGTGCCGCCGCGTCGAGTGGCGCAACACATGGGTGATGCCGCGCAGGAGCGCGGACTTGGTGCCTTCGGACGGCGCGCCGAAGGCGTCGGCCACCATCCGCAGCACGTCGTCGCCCGAGATCAGCGTGGTCGAGATGCGGGCGATGACGAAGCCGGCCGGGTCCAGCTCGTTGCAGAGCCGTTCGATCAGCGTGGTTTTGCCCGCGCCCACTTCGCCCGTGACGACGATGAAGCCCTCGCGCTGGGCCAGGCCGTAGGTGAGGTGGGCGAGTGCGCGGCGATGAACGGAGCTCGGGAAGAACAGCCGCGCGTTGGGCGTCATCTGGAAGGGGTGTTCGCGCAGGCCGTAATACTCGCTGTGCATCCGCGCGCCCGGCGCCTCGCTCGGGAGCGTGGGCTGGATCTCGGTAGGCCGATCCTGCTCTGGACTGGTCGATGACATCGCCGTGAATCCCGCCTTGCCCTTGATGTTTCAGCGCCTGGAACCTCGCGCCCGCTCAGAAGGTCTGGCGCAAGCCGATGCGCACGAGGTTCTGCACCGCGGTGCCCGGCACGAAATCGTCCGTGCGGTTGGTCAACGCGTACTGGATGAAGCCGCTGAGCCTCGGCGTTAATTGATTGGCAAGCGTGACGCTGCCGCCGTAGGTGTCGCCCGCGCCGAAGCCGGAACGCTCCACACGCCCGTAGCTCACCGCGCCGATGACGCTCATGTCCGGCGTCAGCACATGGGCCCAGCTGAACGTCACCGAGTTGGTTTCCTGGTCGATGCCGATCGTTCCCGGCGCAACTGCCACGGAGCGGCGCCGCTCGTTGGTGGCGGTCAGCACCAGCACGTCGCGCGGCCAGGCCTGGCTGATGGTGACCGCGGCACGGCGGATGCGCTGGAGGCCGCTCTGCGCACCCTGGAACGAGTCGGAGGAGGGCTGCAAGACAGGCGCGCCGCTCCGCGCATCGACGGGGTTGCCCAGCGCGTCCAGCGTGGTGGTGGAGAGCAGGTCGGCCGCGCGCTGCGCCCCTGTGGTCAGGACCTCCGAGTAGTTGGCAAAGAGCCGCGTGCGCCCGCCGAGCCCGATCGAAGCCTCGACCGCGGGGGAATTGAAGCCGCCGCTGCGGATATAGCGCACCGTGAGCAAGCTCTCCTCCGAGAGCACGATGCGGGTGCCGATGCCCCAGGTCGGCTCACTCAGCTCGAAGGGCGGGATGCCGGAGTAGCGCTGCCACTCGTACCCAACCTCCCCCAGCAGGGCGACGCGCCGGTTGATGGCATAACGCGATGCGATGGAGACACGGCGCACATAGGCATCCTCCAGGACGCCGGTGCCGTCATACTCGGTCGCGATCACGCGACCTTCGAGGGCGAGCTGGCCGAAATCGGCGCCGGTGCGCGCGACGGCGTAAAGCGTGTGCGAGGTGAAGTCGCCGTTTTGGAAGAAGACCCGGCCATCCGGCGTGGTGGCCGCGCTGGAGCCGCCGCCGAGGCTCTGCTGAACCGCCTGAAATGTGTATCCCACTTGCGCCGTCGCGGCGTCGCCGAAGCGATGCACGTAGTAGGGCGAGATCTGGAAGGTCGTCGTCTGGACCAGGCCGTTGTTGTTGATCGTGGGCGTGGACTGCGGCGCGAAGCCGCCACGCGCCGCCTGCGTCGACGCGCTGCCACGCACGTCGAGGTACAGCGCATCGGGCACCAGCGTCGCTAGGAACTGGCCGTTGCCGCGCTGCAGGATCTGCGTATCCCCGTCCCTGCCGTAGAGCTGCAGGCTGGGCGTGTAGCTGAGCAGGCCTTGCAGGCGCGTGGTGTCGACGCTGAAGGCGATGCCGGGTGTCACGGTCGTGATGAAATCGCTGCGCCGGTTGCGCGGCGTGAAGTCGACGTTGTCGGTGGCCAGCAGCTCGCCGGCGATGCTGGGCGTGAAGCTGTAGGTTCTGCCGATCGCCGAAGGCGGCGGCGCGACGAAATCGAAGGGAAAGCCCGGAGTGCCGACCCGCGGCAGGGTACCGGCGGCGATGCCGCCCAGCACCGGCGGGCCCGATGGGGCCTCACCCCAGCCCCAGCCGCCCCCACCGCCGCCCCCGCCGCCGCGCAGATCGCCCGGCGAGGTACCGATGCCCACATCCGCGGAACCCGGGCCTGCGGAGCCCAATCCCGCCTCGCCGCCCGAAGGCGCGGCCAGGCGCGCCCCGGACGGCATCGGCACCTGCGCGAGAGCGGCCGGAAGTCCGGTGAGGGATGCGCAAACTGCGAGCGCGGCCGTTCGCTGAACGCGCCGCCGCAGCTTACTGCGCATCGGCCGTCTCGTAATGCGCGCCGAAGCTGCTGCCCGAGGAAAGCTGGGCACGGTTGAGCAGGAGTTGCAGCACCGGACACGCATCGAGCCCATCCAGCGCCGCTTCCACTTCGTCTCGCGCCGTGCGCTGGGCGTCCACGACCAGGACGACCTGGCCGGCTGCGGAGGCGAGGGCCGTGCAGTCGCTCGTCGAGAGGCAGGGCGGCGGGTCCAGCACGATCACATGGTCCGGCATCGCCTCGGCGAGGCGCAGGATCGCCGCGGCGGAGGTGGCGGCCGGCGGCGGCTCGCCCTCCGCCGTGCGGCGCATGCCGAAGGGCAGCACATGCAGGCGATCGACCGCCGTGGGCAGCGCGAATTCGGCGGCGCGGCCACCCGGCATGGCGATCATGTCGCAAAGGCCCGGGCGGTGCTCCAGGCCCAGGCTGCGCGTGAGACTGGTGGCCCGGCCATCGGCATCCACCAGCACGACCGACCGCGCGCCGCCGGTCGCGAGGGTGGCCGCGAGGTTGAGCGCAATGAAGGTGCGCCCCTCCCGCGGCAGGGCGCTTGCGATGAGCAGCACATGGCTGCGCGGCGCCTCCTCGGGCGGCGCCTCGGCCATGACGCGCAACACCTGGTGCTGCACCATGGCGATCTCCTCTATGGCGCGGCTGCGGCCCTGGCCTTCGGCTGGCTGGAGGAGGCCCGAGGCATAAAGGGCGGCAAGCGATACCGCCGGGGCGACCCGCGCGGCGGGCGCCTGCTCGACGTCACGTGCCGCCGCGTCCGGTGCGGGCGCTTCGCGTGCCCGCAGGGTGGGCGCCGAGGGGGTGGGCGCTGCAAGATTGGGCGCTGCAAGATCGGGCGCTGGCGCCTCAAGCACGTTGCCGGCGCCACGATCGACCTGGCGCATCGTCGCAGGCGCGCCCTCGGGCACCGCGAACACCTGTCCCTGGCCCGGCGGCGGCGGGCTCCCGTGCGCGGGACGGCCAGGCTCCTGGAGCAAACCGACGGGCGTGGCCTCGGGGCGCAATGCCCGATCCCGGTCGAGCATTTCTGCCGCGCGCTCGACGAGGTGTCGGCGCGCTGCGTTCGTGGTGTTCATGCCAGCAGCCTCGCGAGTTGGCCCGGAAGGCCGGTGACAACCGCCGCATAACCCACGAACAGCAGCCCGAAGCATGCGGCGAAGCCCAGGGCCGCCCCGTAGCGCCGCGGCACGGCCGGCGCCGAGATGGCGCCCAGCACGGGGAGGCCCAGCGCCCGAAGGTCGGCCAATGTGTAGAAGCTGCGGTCGAACCGCGAAAGCGCGAGCGCAGTCACCACGCCAGCGCCGATACCGGCAAGCAGCACGCCCGAGAACAGCAGTATCCGCGGCGGCGCGATCGGCGCCGTGGGCACCGTCGGCGGGTCCACCACCTCCAGGCGCACGCGGTCGGAATTGGTGCGCGCGGCGCCGGCGATCTGCACCGACTCACGCCGCGCCAGCAGCTCCTCGTAGTTGCGGCGCAGCACGGCGTAGTCGCGGTTGAGGTTCATGGCCTGGGCCTGCACCTCGGGCGCACTGCGCGCGATCGCGTCGAGACGCTCGACCTCGGCGATGCCGACACGCTCCTGCCGCTCCAGCGAGGCGATCTGCGCGTTGACGTCGATGAGGCGCACGCGGAGCTGCTCCATGATGGGGTTGGAGCGGGGGGCGGCACGCGCGCCGCCACCGCCGCCGCCCGAGCGGGCCTCGGCCACTGCGCCGCGCATCGCGATCACGTCTGGGTGCTGGTCGGTCAGGCGGAGGCGCAATTCGCGCAGCGCGCGCTCGGCCTCGGCGAGACGCGGATTGCCGCCGCCTGCACCCTCCGCGAGGTTCGCGGGGGTCGCATCGATCTGGTTCTGCGTGATGTCGCGCCGCATCTTCGAATCCTGCAGCTCGCCCTGCATCTCGATCAGCCTCGCGCGTGCCGCCTCAAGCCTGGACTGGCCGCCAAGTGCGTCGTTGGGCAGAATGTCGAGGAAGCGCGCCTGAAACTCCGCGCGCCGCGCCTCGGCCTGGCGAAGCTGCGTCTCATAGGCCGCGATCTGCTGGGCGACGAAGCTGCGCGCGCTTTCCATCTGCTGGCGGTCATTGGCCGTCGCCGCCTCGATGAAAAGGTTCAGCGTCGCCTGCACCACGTCGCGCGCGACGCGGGGGTTGTGGTCGCGGTAGTCGATGGTGAAGAGGTTCCGCGTCTGCGTCGTGATGCGGATGGACTTGGCCAGCCCCTGCAGCATCTGGTCCCGCTCCACCTCGTCATCGACGCGCAGGCCGAGATCGGTGCGCGCCATCACCTTCTCGAGGTTCGGGCGGCTGAGGAGCGTGCGCTGCAGCACCTCGACCTGGCCGGCCGGGGTACTGTCAACGGCGAGGCCGCGCAGCAGCAGGCCCAGGATGGCGTCGGCATCCGCATAGACACGGGCGTTCGACTCATACTGGCTCGGGATCATCTGCACGCCGGCCCATCCCAGCATGCAGACGGTCCAGGTGACCAGCAGCGCGCTCCAGCGGTGCCGCAGGCCGGCAGCCGCGTGACGCCGCACAAGGGTGATGGTGCTCAAGGCTCAGAACCACCCCTGGGGGATGACGAGCGTATCGCCCGGCTGCATCGCGATGTCCTGCGTGACATCGCCATCGCGCATCAGGTCCGACAGGCGAACGGGAATGATGGAAGCCGCCCCCCCCTGCCCGGTCCGCCGAATGATCGAGGCGCGGTTGCCGGCCGCATAGCGCGTGAGGCCGCGTGCGCCGATCACGACGTCGGCGACGGTCAGTCCCTCACGATAAGGCATGGACATCGGCACCGCGGCCTCTCCGATCACGCGGATCTGACGGTTCGGCGGGCCAAGGAAAGTGCGGACCATCACCGTGACGTTCGGCTCCCGCACATAGTCGCGCAGCCGCGTCTCGATGATGCGGGCCAGCTGCGTGGGGGTGCGGCCGGCAGCATCGATGTCGGGCACGAGGGGGAGCGAGAGGCGCCCGTCGGGGCGGATCGGCAGGTCGGAGGCGCCGAGCTCTGGCGAGCGATAGACAAAGATGTTCACCGTATCCCCCGCGCCCAGGATGTATTCTGAAGAATTTGGTTCGACGGCAGCGGTTTGGGGTGGTGTGGGTGTAGCGCACGCTGTGGCGAGGGTGAGGAGCAGGATCGCCGTAATTCTGTGCCGTCGCATGACAGTCCCCCTGGTTCAGCGTTGCGGTGGGGCTGCGCTCAGCCCAACCCTGATCCGGCGCGTCCATAGTTTGATACGCCGATGTGTCGATCTATACGACGTCTATATGCAAAGGATCAAGACACAAAAAAGCAAGCTACCCTGCGGGACAAGTAAAACAACTCCTTTTAATTCTATTTCAGCACCACTTGTGTAATTGTGTTTACTCGAAAAGAGTATAATCAAGCTTATGACCCTATTTTTACCTGTATCATATTTGGACGTGATTCATTTTGTTTTGACATCTTCATAGACTAAGTTATTCTTAGCGCGTTAGGCATGGAGCTCGAACAATCAGGATCAAGCAATGACAAGTATGTTTGGTCATAATATTCGTTCCGATCTTCTCGTACTTTACGTTTCAGAGGCGGTCGGGATATTTCTGGTGGCCTACGCCGTCATGTCCTGGGGCGCAGGCGGTGGCGCGGCGCTGGAGCAGATGGAAATTCTGCTCGTCGCCGCGTTTCTCTCACTGGCGGCCGGCCTCGCCTCGGGTGCGAGCGGCCTCTACGTGTCCGACGTTCTCTCGCGTCCTGGCCGGTTCGCGCTTGGCGGTTGCGTCGCAACCCTTCTGCTTTTCTTCGGCGCGTGGGCCAGCCTCGGCCTCATCGTACCGCATGATTCCAGTGGCTCCTTGGCGACCCTCGCTGCGGCCTTAACGCTTGGCGCCATCATTGGTGGCGGCCTGGTCCGGGTTTTACACGCATTTGTTGGGCGCAGCGGGTGGCTGAGGCCCCGGCTCCTCCTCATTCGGGATCCGCAATCACCGGCGTCGCACGCCCAGCAACTCTCGCTCGCAACCGCCACGCTCCATGCCTTCGAAATCGGTATCAACACCCCCACCGGGGCACGGGTGATGGAGGCGCTGCGTCCGGAATGGCTGAAGGCCCAGCATTTCTGGGCCGTCGTCGCCCCCGAGGGCGCGGCCGACGCGTCGCTCCGGCGCTATTGCAGCGAGGCGGGCCTGCGCGTCCTGACCGAGGATGAGTTCCTGGAATGCCGCCTCAACCGCGTCGCCTGCGACCGCTTGCCGACGGATTGGCTGAGCACCGCCCGCTCGGTTCGGGAGAACCGGGTGGAAGCCGTGCTGCGCCGCGGCTTCGACATCACGGTGGCCCTCGGGCTTCTGCTGGTCACGCTGCCCGTGAGCCTTGTCGCCGCGCTTGCCATCCGGCTCGACAGCAAGGGACCCGTCTTCTACCGACAGGAGCGCTCAGGGCTGCATAGCCGGCCGTTCACCTTGTACAAATTCCGCAGCATGGTCGTGGACGCCGAGGCGGGAGGAAAGCCCGTGTGGGCCACCAAGGCCGACCCCCGGGTTACGGCGGTGGGCCGCTTCACCCGCCTCACCCGGATCGATGAGCTGCCGCAGCTTTTCAACGTCCTGCGCGGCGACATGTCCGTCGTGGGGCCCCGTCCGGAGCGGCCGGGTTTTGTCGAGCAGCTTGGCGGCATCATTCCGCGCTACAACGACCGCGCCCGTGTAAAGCCCGGCATCACCGGCTGGGCGCAGGTCAACTATCCTTACGGCGCCTCGGTCGAGGACGCGCGAATGAAGCTGGCCTACGATCTCTACTACGTTCGCCGCCGCAGCCTGTTCCTTGACCTGGTGATCCTGGTGGCGACGGTTCGTGTCGTGCTCTTCCAGGAGGGCGCCCGGTGAGGGCCGCCCCCTCCCCCCGCCCTTTGCAAAGCGCCCATCCCTGCCACCGCTGGCGAGGGTCTTGCCGATGACCGCCTCGGCCATGGTGCATGGCGGGAGCGCGCTGATCTGTTTCGCATGGACTTTCCTGGTGCTGGCCGCTGGGCGTGGCCGCATGGCGCTCCTCCTCGCCGGAAGTGCCGCCGCCGCCGCAGTCTGGGCGGCGGCCGTCGCGTTGACGCCGGATGCGGCGCTCGGCGGCATCGCCGGTTTCTTCGAGGTGCTGCGGAGTGCGGTGTGGCTGGCCGTCCTGGTCGTGCTGTGCCGGCAGATCGGCGGTGAGCGCGCGGCGGGCCTCGCGCGCAATCTCGGCCTGCTCGGCCTTGTGCTGACGCTGCTCGCGGTGGCGACCCTGCATCCCGCAGTGCTGGCGGTGCTGACTGAGCCGAAGTTGGGCTCGCCCGTGCTGCTCCCCCGCCTGGCGCTCGCGCTGCTGGTGGTGCTGGTCGCCGAGAATCTTTACCGCAACGCGCCCGAGGCGGCGCGCTGGCACGTGGTGTTGCCCTGCATCGCGCTCGGCGGCCTCGGCGGCTTCGATCTCGTGCTGTACGGCAGCGCCGCGCTGACGCGGGACTTCTCGCCCGCGCTGATCGACGCGCGCGCGGTGCTGACGGCCCTTGCTGCGGCGCTTCTGGCCATCGCCGCCGTCCGCGACCGCCGTTCGCGGCGCGACCTGCCGGTGTCCCGCGAGTTCGTCTTCCACGGCGCGACGCTCATGGTGGCCGGCACCTTCCTGCTCGGCATCGGCGCGGCCAGCGAGGCGTTGCGCCAATGGGGCGAGCCCTGGGCGCGCGTCGCGCAGATCGCGGTGGTGGGTGCGGCGATCATGGCGCTCGCCGTCGCCGTCAGCGCGCACTCCGTCCGCTCGCGGCTGCGGCGCGCGGTGGCCGACCAGTTCTTCCGCGCGCGCTACGACTACCGGCGCGAATGGCTGCACTGCATCGCCACGCTTTCCCTGCCGGAGGTGGAGGCAGCCTCCGACGTCCGGGCGGTCCGTGCCCTGGCCGACGCGGTGGACAGTCCGGCCGGCATCCTGTTGCTGCGCGAAACGAACGAGGCCGCCGCCGCAAGCCAGCCGCTGCGCTGGGCCGGCGGCTGGAACGCCCCCGCCGCCACGCTGCAGCCCGCCGCCGAGACCGAAATACTGGCGGCCCTGCGCGACGGCGACTGGGTGGCCGATCCGGGTGCGGACGAGATGGCCGCGACGCGCGCCTTCTTTCCGGCACTCTGGCTCGCCGTGCCCCTGATGCACCATCGCGACGGCGTGGTCGGGGTCGTGCTCATCGCGCGTCCGCGGGCGCCCTTCGCGCTGGATGGTGAAGTCTTCGACCTGTTGCGGATGCTCGGCCGCGAGGTCGCGATGTTCCTGGCCGAACGGCGCGGCGCAGAACGCCTGGCCGAGCAGGCGCAGCTCCAGGCCTATGCGCGCCGCTTCGCCTTCGTCGCGCATGACGTAAAGACGGTGGCGAGCCAGCTCACCCTTCTGCTTGGCAATGCCGCGACCCACATCAGCGACCCGGAATTCCAGCAGGACATGCTCTTGACCGTCCGCGCCTCCGCGGACCGCATCAACACGCTCATTGCCCGGCTTCGCGCGCCGGTGGACGCACCCCCGCAGGACGCCTGGACCGAGCCGCTGCCCCGCCTGCGGGCGCTGGCTGCGCGCCGCGCCCATCGCGTCGAGATCGAAGTGGACGGCGCGCCACCCGGGCGCATCGCCATGGCGCCGGAGCATTTCGACTCGGCCGTGACGCATCTGCTCGACAACGCCGCGGAGGCGTGCCCGCGGGATGAGCCCGTGCGCCTCCGCCTCGGCCAAGAAGGCCATCGCCCAGTGCTTGAGATCACCGACCACGGCCCAGGTATGACGGCCGATTTCGTGCGGGACGCGCTGTTCCGCCCGCTCGCGACCTCCAAGCCGCGGGGCGACGGCATCGGCGCCTGGCAGGCGCGGGAATTGCTGCGCCGCGCGGGCGGCGACCTGGAGGTGGTGACGGCGCCCGGGCGCGGGACGACGATGCGCCTGCTCTTCGCGCCCGCGCCGACCGACGCAGCACAAAAACCCGCCTTTGCGGATGCCCACCCATGAGCAAGCCCAAGCTCCTTGTCGTCGAGGACGACGCGGCCCTGGCGTCCCAGTACCGCTGGGCCTTCCCCGACTGCCGCGTGCTGCTGGCGCCCGACCGCCGGCACGCGCTGCTGCTGGCCGAGCGCGAGCAGCCCGCGGCCATCCTGCTCGACCTCGGACTGCCGCCGGACGAGGAGGGCGTGAGCGAAGGCTTCGCCGCGCTGGAGGGGCTGCGCCGCCTCAGCCCCGGCACGCCGATCGTCGTTGTCAGCGGCCAGGGCCAGCGCGAGAACATGCTGCGCGCAGTGGCCGAGGGCGCCTACGATTTCTGCGAGAAGCCGGTCGATCTTGCCGTGCTGCGGACCATCATCGACCGCGCCTTGCGTCTGCGCGAACTGGAGGAGGAGAACCGCCGCCTCGCGCTGTCGCCGCCCGCCAGCCCGATCCAGGACATCATCACCGCCGATGACGGGATGCTGCGGATCTGCCGCACGGTGGAGCGCCTCGCGCAAGTCTCCGTGCCCGTCCTGCTGCTGGGAGAGAGCGGCACGGGCAAGGAGGCGCTGGCGCGGGCACTGCACGAGATGGGGCCGCGCGCGAAGAACAGCTTCGTCGCCATCAACTGTGCAGCCATCCCGGAGCATCTCCTGGAGAGCGAGCTGTTCGGCCATGAGCGCGGCGCGTTCACCGGCGCCGTGCGCCAGGTGGCCGGGCGCATCGAGTCGGCCAACGGCGGAACGCTCTTCCTCGACGAGGTGGGCGACCTGCCGGCCTCGCTGCAGGCCAAGCTGCTGCGCTTCCTGCAGGACCAGGTGATCGAGCGCGTCGGCGGGCGCGTGCCGATCCGCGTCGATGTGCGCCTGGTCTCGGCCACCAACCAGCCACTCGAGGAGCGTGCCGCGAGCGGCGCTTTCCGGGCGGACCTGCTCTACCGGCTGAACTCGCTCATCATTCGCATCCCGCCGCTGCGCGAGCGTGGCGAGGACAGCATGCTGCTCGCACGGTGGTTCCTCGCCCGCTACGCGCGCGAATTCAACCGGCGCCTGCGCGGCCTCGATCCGGCCGCGACGCAGGCAGTCCTCGCGCATAGCTGGCCGGGCAATGTGCGGGAGCTCGGCAACCGCATCCGTCGCGGCGCGGTGATGGCGGATGGCCAGCTCCTGACGCCGGCGGACCTCGAACTGGCCGAGCCGGAGGACATGGCGGCGGCCGACCTCGACCTCCGGGCGATCCGCATGCGCGCCGAGCGCACCGCTCTGGAGCACGCCCTCGCGCGGAGCAATGGCGGCCTGGCGGCAGCCGCGCGGCTGCTCGGCATCAGCCGGCCCACGATCTACGCCCTGCTGGACGCCCACGGGATGAGCCGGCGCAGCACCGAGCAGAACGCGCCGGCCGAACCCGCGCCAGACGTGCCAGCGCCAGACGTGCCCGCGCCGGACGTGCCCGAGGCACCTTCGGACGCCGGTTCCGAAACCCGATGAGAGCAGGTGTCCCATGCCCGATATGAAACCCGGCCTGACGCGGGCCCTGCTGATGGCGCCGCTGCTGCTCGGCCTCGCGGCCGGGCCCGTCTTCGCGCAGGCGGAGCAGCGCGCCGCGGCTGCGGCCGCGCGGGGTGACCTGCGTGCGGCGCAGATCGAACTGCGCAACGCGGTCCGGCAGAATCCAGATCTGACGTCGGCGCGCATCGCCCTCGCGCGCATCAGCATCCAGCTTGGTGACGGCGAGGCGGCCGAGCGCGAGGCGCGCGCTGCGCTTCAGCAGGGCTATGACCGCGTTGCTGGCACGGCGCTGCTGCTCCGCGCCTATCAGGTCAGCGGCCGGAGCGACGCACTGCTGCAGGCCTTCCCCGAACCGGCGCGCGAGCATTCTTCCCCGGTGGAGCGGGCTGTCGCCGGGCAGGTCGCGGCGGCGCGCGCCACCGCCCTGCTGAGCGTCGGCGAGGCGGCCCGCGCGGGCGAGGCCCTGGAGCTGGCACGCCACCTCGCCCCCGACGCGGCCGAGACGGGCCTGGCCACCGCCTCACTTGCCATCGCGCAGGGCGACCGCGCGGCGGCGGAGGCGGCGCTGGACCGCGTGCTGGAACGGGATCCGCGCCAGGTGGACGCGCTGATCCGCAAGGGCACGCTGCTGTTCGAACGTGGCGAGCGCGCCGACGCCGTCACCCGCTTCGACCGCGTGCTTGCAGCCTCGCCCGGCCATGGGCCCGCATTGCTGCGCCGGGCCGAGGCGCTGTTCGCGCTCAACGAGGTGGAACGCGCGCGGCGCGACGTCGATGCCGCCATCGCCGTCATTCCCGGCAGCGCGACCGCGCATTATCTGCGCGCGCTGATCGCCGGGCGCACACAGGACTGGGCCGGCGTCGATCGCTCGCTGCAGCTTCTCGGCCCGGCGCTAGCGAACTTCCGCGACGGCTTCCTCATGCTGGCGCTCGCCAAGCGCGAGCTCGGCCAACGGGAGCAGGCGGAGGATGCGGCCCGCCGCCACCTTGCGCGCAATCCGGATGACGGGCGTGCCGCGCGCCTCCTCGCGACCATCGCGCTCGAAGCCAACCGCCGCGAGGATGCCGCGGCAACACTGGCCGAGATGGCGCGGCGCGGCAGCGCGGACGCCGCCTCGCTCGACATGCTGGGCGGGCTGCATTCCGCGGCCGGGCGCCGGCAGGATGCGCTGGCCGCCTTCGAAGAGGCGGCCCGGCTGGCCCCCGGCGAGGCGGGGCCGCTGGCGCGCCTCGCAGCGGCGCGGCTCGCCGTCGGAAACGTGACCGGCGCGATCGAGGCGGCGGAGGCGGCGCGCCGCATCGACCCCAACGTCGCCGGCACGCAGGAGATGCTGGCCTTCGCCGCCCTCTATCGCGGCGACCTGCAGGAGCTTGCCACGCTTCTCGAACAGATCCCCCCGGCGGCGCGCGGCAGCGAGGGTGTTGCGCTGCTGGGTGCCTCCGCCGCCCTGATGCAGGTGGACCTGCCGCGCGCGCGGGCCGCCTATGACGAGGTGCTGCGGAACCATCCGACGTCGGTGGGCGCGCGCCTCGGCCTCTCACGCATCGCGCGGATCGAGGGCAAGCGGCCGGAAGTGGAGCGCCTGCTCGGCGACATCCTGCGCATCGACCCCGGCAACCTCGATGCGCTCAGCCAGATGGCGGCGGCGGCGGCGCCCGGCGCGCCCCGCGCGGCGGAGGCCCGTGCCGTGCTGGAGGCGGCCAACGCGGCGGCGCCCACGCGGGTTCCGCTGGCGGTCACCCTGGCCGGCGTGCTGATCCGCGCCGGCGATACCGCGCGGGCGCTGGCGGTGCTACAGGCGGTGCCGGCAACGGGCGCGGCCATCGTCCCGCTGCAGCTGGTGCGTTCGCAAGCCCATGCCGCCGCGGGCGAATGGGGGCCGGCGCAGCAGGCCGCCCGCGCCGCCCTGGCCGAGCAGCCCAGCTCAGGCGCCGCACGGCGGCAGCTGGCGGCGTTGCTGGTGCAGGCGGGCGACGCGCGTGGCGCGGAGGTCCTACTCGAGCAAGGCCTGCGCGAGCAGCCCGGCGATGCCGCCATGCAGCAGGCGCTCGTGATGGTCGTTCGCGACGCGCGGGGCATCGACGCTGCGCTGGCGATGGCCGACCGGCTGGCCGGCAACCCGCGCGCGCTGCCCGCCGCTGCGGCCCTGCGCGGAGACCTGTTGCTGGCCGCGCAGCGCCCGGCGGAAGCGGCGGCGGCGCACGCGGCGGCGCATGCGGCCAACCCCAGCGCACAGGGTGCGCGGCGGGCTGTGGGCGCGCTGCGTGCCGCGGGCCGGCCCGACGAAGCGCGCTCCGTGCTCGCCGCCTGGGCGGAGCGCTCGCCGGATGATGAAGTCAGCGCGATCCTGCTGGCGCAGATCGACACCGAGCAACGCCGCTTCGCCGCCGCGGTCGAGCGCCTGGAGGCGTTGCTGGAGCGCCGTCCCGACAGTGCCGTGGCGCTCAACAACCTCGCCTGGCTGCTGAGCGAGCATGGTGGCGAGGGCGTGGCCGGACGCGCGCGACGGCTCGCCGAGCGCGCCTATTTCCTCGCCCCCACGCCCGAGGTGGCGGACACGCTGGGCTGGATCCTGGCGCGCGAGAGCCACGCGGCGCAGGCCGTCCCGCTGCTGCGGCAGTCGGTGGCGGCGCGCGGGGCCGAGAACGCCGATCCAGGTGCCGTCTACCGCTTCGCCTTTGCCCTGAACGCGACCGGCGCGCGCGAGGAGGCGCTGAGCGTGCTCGCGCCCGCGCTGGAGCGGGCACCGGCCGACTTCGCCGAGCGCGACGCCGCCGCCCGGCTGCTCGGCGAATTGCGTGGACGGCGCTGAGCGATGCGTGGCGCGGTCCTGATAGCACTGCTGACGGCCCTGCTGGGGCTCGTGATCACCAACCCGTTCGCGGGGGTGCTGCTGTGGAACTGGATCTCGTTCATGAACCCCCACCGGCTCGTGTGGGGGCCGGCTGCGGCGGTGCCATGGGCGGCGGCGGTGTTCATCGCCACGATCATCGGCTGCGCCGTCATGGGGGAGCTGCGCTGGCCGCCCTTCAACGCGACGATCGTGCTGATCGTCGCGCTCATGCTGTGCTTCACCGCCACGTCCATCGTGGCACTCGGGGAGCCCGAGGCGGTCTGGTACAAGTGGGAGCACGCGATGAAGGTCCTGCTCGGGCTGCTGCTCACGGCCTCATTGCTGACCACGCGACAGCGCATCCACGCGCTGGTCTGGGTGATGGTGATCTCGCTCGGGTATTATGGGGTGCGCGGCGGGCTTTTCGCGCTGGTGACGGGCGGCAACCACCGGGTCTTCGGCCCGCCGCAGACCATGATCGAAGACAACAACCATCTCGCCGCCGCGATGCTGGTTTCGCTGCCGCTGATGAACTGGCTGCGCATGCACTCGGCGCACCGCATCATTCGCGTCGGCCTCGCCATCGTGATGGGGCTGACGCTGCTCGCAACCATCGCGAGCTACTCGCGCGGGGCGCTGCTGGCTCTGGCCGCGGTCGTCGCGGTGCAGTGGTGGCACAGCCGCCGCAAGGTCGTGACCGCCGGCGTGCTCGCGGCCGTCCTCGCCGCGGCGATCACCTTCATGCCGGGCGGTTGGACCGAGCGCATGGAGAGCATCGGAACCTACCAGCAGGATGAGTCGGCCTCCGAACGGCTCGTGCTCTGGGGGATTTCGTGGAAGCTCGCCATGGATCGGCCGCTGGTCGGCTCGGGCTTCTCCGGCCCCTACACCCGCGACGTGGTCGACCGCGTAGCACCCGACGGGCCGGCGCGCGCCGTGCACAGCATCTGGTTCGAATTGCTGGGTGAGCACGGCTTCCCCACCTTCTTCGTCTGGCTCGGGCTAACGGTGGTGGGCGTGTGGCACGGCTACCGCCTGACGCGCCTGACCCGCGGCCGACCTGACCTCGCCTGGGCACATGACCTCGGCCAGATGGGGCAGGTCTCGATCATGGCCTACCTGGTGAGCGGTACGTTCCTGTCGCTCTCCTACTGGGACTACTACTGGACGCTTCTGGTGACGCTGGGCGCCAGCCACGCCATTGTCCTGCAGGCGGTGTACGCCTCGCGGACCGCGCCGCAGGCGGCAGCGGCACGCCCTGCGGATGCGGTGGCCGAGGTCCAGGCGGGGAGACGGGGCTCGGCGTCGGGGTGGCGCGCGCGCACACAGCCGGCCCGCCTCGCCCGGGGCGCGGACGCATGATGATGGCGCAGCGGCAGCCATCCGCCACCATTTCCTGCCAAGGGGACACGCATGGACAGCCTCTACTTCCTCTGCATGCTCATCGGGATCGCGTGGCTGTGCTGGTGGGCCACGCGCGGCTCCCCGGGTGGCTCAACTGGTGGCTCCACTGGTGGCAAGTGGTCGCCCTTCGACATGCGGGAGCCTGCCGGTGAACCTGACGCAAGATTTATCGCGGAGGCCGACGCTGGACACCGCCCGCAAGGCGCCACGCGCCTCGCCGCGGGAAGCGGCGGCGCCCAACGCCGCGCTGTGCGCCGAACCACGCCCGATCCGCCTGCTGACGTTCAGCACGCTCTACCCCAACGCCGCGTTTCCCCATCATGGCGTCTTCGTGGAGAACCGGCTGCGCCACCTCGTCGCAAGCGGTGAGGCGCAGAGCACCGTCCTCGCCCCCACGCCATGGTTTCCGTTCCGCTCGCGCCAATTCGGTGACTGGGGCCGGTACGCGGCCGCGCCCCGGCGTGAGCAGCGCCATGGGCTGGACGTGTTGCATCCGCGTTTCGTCACGCTGCCTGGCCTCGGCCTCCTCACCAGCCCCGCCGGCCTCTACGCGACGGCCCGCCGCGCGATCGAGCGCATGCAGGAGGAGGGCTTCAGCTTCGACCTGATCGACGGGCACTACCTCTACCCCGACGGCATCGTGGCGGTCTGGCTGGGCAAGCATTTCGGCAAGCCGGTGGTGCTCACCGCCCGCGGCTCCGACGTCAGCCTGCTGCCGCGCTACAGGGTGCCGCGCCGCGCCATCGAGCGCGCGATCGCGGGGGCCGATGCGCTGATCGCGGTCAGCGGGGGCCTGAAGGAGGGTATGGTGGCGCTCGGCGCCCCGCCTGCGAAAATCACGGTGCTGCGCAACGGCGTCGACCTCGACGTGTTCCGCCCGGTGGAGGATCGCGCGGCCATGCGCGCCGCCCTTGGGCTCGAGGAGGGACCGCTGCTGCTCTCCGTCGGCCTGCTGATCGAGCGCAAGGGGCATGACCAGATCATCGCCGCCCTGCCCGCGCTTCCCGGCTACCGCCTCGTCATCCTGGGCGACGGGCCCGACCGCGCGGCGCTGGAGGAACAGGCCCGCGCATTGGGCGTGGCCGACCGTGTCCGGCTGTCCGGATCGCACCCTCATGCGGGCCTGCGCGAGTATTATGCGGCGGCCGATGCGCTCGTCCTGGCCTCCAGCCGCGAGGGCTGGGCGAACGTGCTGCTCGAGGCCATGGCCTGCGGCACGCCCGTCATCGCAAGCCCCGCCTGGGGCTGCCGCGAAGCGGTGCAGAGCCCGGATGCGGGCCTGGTGCTGGCAGACACCTCGCCTGACAGCATCGCCGCCGGGGTGCGCGCGCTGTTTGCGGCGCCGCCAGACCGTGCCGCGACGCGCCGCTATGCCGAGGCCTTCGGCTGGGAAGCAACGACAGCGGGGCAGTTGGCGCTGTTCCGCCGGGTGCTGGCGAGGAGCCACGACGCATGCTGACCCGCCGCGCCACGCTGGCCACCGGCCTGTTTTCCTGGAGCGCCTGCGCCGGCGCGCAGTCTCCGCCACCGCACTGCCCTGGCCGTCCGGGCGACGTCGCGGGCCTGATTCTGGAGGGCACCGGCGCGCCCGCCGGCCGCGTCACCGTGTTCGGCCATGCCTTTCGCCAGGGCGATGTGCGTTCGGGGCTCGGCGCGCGGCTGGCCGATGGCCGGGCGCTCCCGCTCCAGATGGACGTGAAGGTGCGGCATGCCGATGGCTCCGTGCGCCTCGCCGTGCTGGCCATCGCCTCTCCGGCGCTCGCCGATGGCGTGCGGGCGGCTGTCGTCCTGCACGCTACGGAGGATGCCGGCACGCCGCTCGATCCCACGGCGCTGCTGGCCGGCCGCCGGGCGGTGATGGAGGTGGGCAACTGGCGCGCCGACCTCCTCGCGGGGTTCCGTGAGGCCCTGCGCACTTCCCCTTGGCAGTCGGGGCCGCTCGCGCTCCAGGCGCGCGTCGCCATGGCGGTGCCGCCAGCGGCCGTCGGCGGCGCCGCCTCGATGCGGCTCGTGGCCGATGTCGCCCTGCGCGCGGACGGCACGCTCTGGGTGGATACCTGGATGCGCAATGACGTGGCCATGCGCCCGAATGGCGGCGAGGCCGCCTACTCTGCACGGCTTCTGCTTGACGGGCGGCAGGCGGCGCAGACGAACATCGCGCGCCATCACCAGTACACCGGCTGGGGCCGCATGCTGGGCTCGACGCGCGAGGCGGCGGCCAGCGCCCCCCCCTTCGTGCGCCACGACGCGGGGTATCTCGCCGATGCCGCGGCGGTCGCGCGATACGGCGTCGGCACCGGGGTGGACGAGGCGGTCCTCGCGCGGCTGGGCGCCGCCGTGGCGGCACCCGGGTGGGCGCAGTTGCTCGGTTCTCGCGAGATCACGCGCGACATGCACCAGACCGGCGCCCGGGCGGACATTGGCCCGGCCACCATGGCACAGGCCGTGTGGCTCATCACGGGCGACCGCCGCGCCGCCCTTTTCGCGCAGGGCCAGGCCGAGGCGGCAGGCAGCATCCCCTGGCATTTCTGGGACGCGGCGGCCGGCACCTGGATCGACACGCGCCGCTGGCCGCGCATCTGGTCCGATCCACGCGGCGGCCCGCCGCCGGGCGGCCTGATGCAGCCCATCGCGACGGACACCGGCTGGAACGTGGACAGCGCGCACCAGCCCGACCTCAGCTACGTGCCCTACCTGCTGACCGGCCGCCGCGCGTTCCTGGACAACCTCCAGGCGCAGGCGTCGTGGAGCGTGATTTCGCAATGGCCTTCGGCCGGTGCGCGCGGGCAGTCCACCGCGCCCGGCCCGGGCGAAGGCGTGAATGTGGTGCGCGGCAACCAGGTGCGCGGCGGAGCATGGTCGCTCCGCCAGTTGGAAAACGGCGCTTGGGCGACCCCCGACAACGACCCGAACCTGCCCTGGCTGCGGATGGCGGCCTCCGGCAACTGGAGCTGGATCGCGAGCCAGATCCCGACCTGGACCCGCCAGCAGGGCGGTTCGCATGGCTGGATTCCCGGCGAGTACGGCGTGCCCGGGGCATTGCCGCCATGGCAGCAGGACTACTTCGCGTCCACCGCCGCCATCGCCACCCGCCGGGGCGACCCGCAGGCACGCGCGGTGCTGACCTGGATGGCCAATTTCCTCGTGGGCCGCTTCAAGAACGGCGAACGCGGCTTTGCGCCGCATGACGGCGCGGCCTACCTGATCGCGACGAGCGCGCGAATGCCGCCGCGGAGCTGGGCCGAACTCGGGGCGGCGACGCGTGCGGCCAACCTGTCCAACGGGACGGGCTGGGACAAGAGCCAGGGGGATTACGGCCAGCTCGCGCTCCAGTCGCTCGCGGCGATCTCGGACGCGCTCGACATGCCCGAGGCGCGCCGGATCCGCACGGCGCTGATCCGCGACGGCGCGCCCTTCACCCAGCCGCAGGCATTCCGGCGCGACCCGGTCCTGAACATCGTGCCGAGCGGCGAGGCAGGCGGCCCGTGTGCCTCATGAATCGACGATCCGCGCCGAAAGCAGCGCGTGGCATAGTCTAACCTTCTGAATATCTGCGTGATTCACGCTTTTCGGTGAACCCACCTCAAGCGATCACGCCCCAATGCGGAGCGCGTCCTGATGCTGACTTCCCTGCGAAAGCTCCCCGCCAAGGTCACGGCGCAGATCAAGCTGCTCCGCCGCGACCCCGAGGGCTTCGGCCGCAACCTGCTCCAGTTCACCCACCCTGCCCTCTTCGAGGAGCGCCTGCTCGACGTGATGAACGCCGTGCCCATGCATGTGCGCGTGGACCCCGACGCGCCGGGCCGCGCGCACCTGAACGTGCTGAACCCGGCACTGACACCCGACGGCATGACGGGCGGCCCCAACACCATCATCAACCTCGCCCTCAGGATCGCGCGGCAGGGCGTGCCGGTGCGCCTCGTCACCACGGTCGCCACCAGCACGATGGATGCGGGCTGGTTCCGCGCGCATGCGGCACAGTTGCTGGGCGATGCGAATCCACCGGACGTCCCCATCGTCTCGGCGGCCGAGGCGGCGCGGCCGCTCGTGATCGGCCCGCGGGACGTGTTCCTCGCCACGCACTGGACCACTGCGCAGCAGGTGAAGCCCGTGCTGCCGCGCATGGCGGTGCCGCAGTTCTTCTACATGCTCCAGGAGTTCGAGCCGGCCTTCTATGCGTGGTCGAGCAACTACGCGCTGGCACTCGAGACCTATGGCCTCGACTTCTGGCCGATCTTCAACGAGGCGCTGCTGGCCGACCACATGCTCGGCCAGCCCATCGGTCGCCTGGCCGATCCTGCGCTGAGGGACCGCGCCACGATCTTCGAGCCCGCCATCGAGGAGCGCCTGTTCCATCCGCCCACCGCCGACGCGCCGCGCCGCAAGCGCCTGCTGTTCTACGCCCGGCCGACGAACACGCGGAACATGTTCGGGCTGGCCCTCATGGCGCTGCGCCGCGCCGCGGCCGATCCCGCCTTTGACGGCTGGGAATTCAGGTCGATCGGCGCGCGAGGCAGCGTCCCCCCGCTGCATCTGGCGGGCGGGCATCGCCTCGAACCGGCGCCCTGGATGGATTACGAGGGCTATGCCCGCTCCCTGCGCGAGGCCGATGTGCTGCTCTGCCCGATGCTGTCCCCGCACACGAGCTACCCGGTGCTGGAGATGGCGGCGAGCGGCGGCCTCTCGGTGACCAACACCTTCGCCAACAAGACGCGCGCCGCCCTGGAGGCGCTCTCGGCCAACATCGTGGCGCGCGAGCCGACGATCGAGGCGCTGGCGGAAGGGTTGGTGGAAGCGGCGCGCCGGAGCAACGCCGGACCACGCCCCGCCGCATCGATCCATCTGCCGCGCGATTGGGCCGCCACGCTGGACCCGGCAGCCGAGCGCGTCGCCATGCTGTTCGAAAGGCTGTCGGCGCCGGTTCGCTCGCCCGCCCTGGCTTGAGGCGAGGGCTACCGCTCGGAGGCGGGGCCGGGTTCGCGAACCGCGAAGCGTTGGGCGCTGCTGTAGCTTTCACCGCGCGCGGCCGATGCTTCGGCGCCGCGCGCGCAGAGCCCCACGAAGCGCCAGAGGTCGCCGATCTCGCGCGGATCAAGGCGCCAGGCGTCGAGTGCCAGCCGGAACGCCTGCCACCGGTGCCGGGCGAGAAGGTTGTTCAGGGCGAGGCCCTTTGTCGCGCTGTAGCGCGCCCAGCGCAGCTCTCGGCGGTAATCGGCCAGCATGGGGTCCCTGGCGGCGAGGGCGAACATCTTGAGCGAGGCCGGCGCGAGCCGCCGGGGCGAGGCGGTGAGCCCGCGGTCGCCTTGCCGCCAGGCATAGACTTCCGCGTCGACGAGGTGCAGCGGCGCGACGACCGAGAGGCGGGCGAGGAACAGAAAATCCTCATAGTAGAACAGCCCTTCCGCGAATCCGCCGATGCGCCGCACCACATCCCGCCGCACCAGGACGGCCCCCAGGTGCATCCAGAAATTGGCCAGCAGCGCGAAGGTGAGCGCACG
>Ga0105047_10004595_pt1 | contig 23950 bp, 21 predicted proteins | sample MAT04_FD_78384 | JGI IMG/M metagenome (GOLD analysis project Ga0105047, IMG submission 78384) | Freshwater microbial communities from Lake Fryxell liftoff mats and glacier meltwater in Antarctica - MAT-04 (megahit assembly) | ecosystem: Environmental > Aquatic > Freshwater > Ice > Liftoff... | reverse complement strand
CGGCCCACCCCCCCCCAAGCCAACCGCGGAAAGGGCGGGGATGTAGCGCCCCGGGGTTTTGTAAAGGGGGGGAGGGAGGGGGTGGAAAGGTTTCAGGGGGGGCCCCCTGGGGGGGGGGGAAGGGGGGTGGGGGGGGGGGGGGGGTGGGGGGGATGACCTTATTACCGCTATGGCGCCCCGTGCAGAAACGGCACATAGGCCTTGCGCGGCGCGGCTCTTATTCAATGTGCGTGAGAGGTTTGATCGCCCCATGGGTGAGCGAGGTGGGAGGCGCGTACCGAAATGCGGAGGGCATCGGGAGAGTTATCAAGGTCCGTGTCCTTAAAACGCCAGAAATAGTCCTAATGGGAAAGGCTTCTTGCGAAAGGACGCATTTGCGGACCGGCCTGTAATTTTCGGACGGGCGATCTCGCCTTGATTGGTCAGGCTGTGCCGATGCTGCTTGTCCTTTAGTGTTTGAACTTACTTCACACAGGATGCCGAGGGCAACACCAAGAAGGATGTATCAAATTCCACGATCCATCGCTTGCCCCGTGTTCGCCGCCGAAGCAGCGCCGCGCCGCCAACAGATTGTGTTCCAGATCCGGAGTGCCGATGGCGAAGCTGAAGGCTGTACAAGTACTTTTAAATTATGGGAACGCCGAGAAACAGGCAATGCCCATTTCCGCTCTCGGTTGAAATGTTCCCTCACCTCCCCCTGTTGCTCCGCTTCCCCCCCCGCATGCCCGCCCTGCCCCCGGTGCTCCGTCCGCTCATCTTCACGGCCTCTTCCACCGCCTCCTCCACCACCGACTGGCGGGCCAGGGGGTCGTCGGCAATCGCCAGCTCCACGGCCTCCAGCCGCTTTACCTCGTCGCGCAGACGGGCGGCTTCCTCGAATTCCAGGTTCTCGGCGGCCTTGCGCATGGCCAGGCGCATCGCGTCCAGATGGGCTGCAAGGTTGTTGCCGAGCATCGGCTTGTCGATCCTGGCGGTCACTCGCGCCTGGTCGGTATCGCCCTGATAGATGCCCAGCAGAATATCCTCGACGTTTTTCTTGATCGTCGTCGGGGTGATGCCATGCAGGGTGTTGTAGGCGATCTGCTTGTCACGCCGCCGCGTCGTCTCGCCGATTGCGCGGTCCATGCTGCCGGTAACGCGGTCGGCATACATGATCACCCGGCCATCGGAGTTTCGCGCCGCGCGGCCGATGGTCTGGATGAGGGAGGTTTCAGACCGCAGGAAGCCTTCCTTGTCGGCGTCCAGAATGGCCACGAGTCCGCATTCAGGGATATCCAGCCCTTCGCGCAGCAAGTTGATGCCCACCAGCACGTCAAAGGCGCCAAGCCGCAGGTCACGCAGGATCTCGATCCGCTCGATCGTGTCGATGTCGGAGTGCATGTAGCGAATGCGGATGCCCTGTTCGTGGAAGTATTCGGTCAGGTCTTCGGCCATCCGCTTCGTCAGCGTGGTGACGAGAATGCGCAGCCCAAGCGCTGCCACGCGGCGGATCTCGTCCAGAAGGTCGTCAACCTGCATCTCCACAGGGCGGATCTCGATCTGCGGATCCACGAGGCCGGTGGGGCGGATCACCTGTTCGGTGAAGACGCCACCGGTCTGTTCCATCTCCCATGCTGCGGGGGTGGCGGAGACGAAGATGGTCTGCGGGCGCATCGCGTCCCATTCCTCGAACTTCAGCGGTCGGTTGTCCATGCAGGACGGCAGGCGGAAGCCATGCTCAGCCAGCGTGAACTTGCGCCGGAAGTCGCCCTTGTACATCCCGCCGATCTGCGGGACGGACACGTGGGATTCATCGGCAAAGACGATGGCATTGTCGGGGATGAATTCGAAAAGGGTGGGCGGGGGTTCGCCCGGCGCGCGACCCGTGAGGTAGCGGGAGTAGTTTTCGATGCCGCTGCAGACGCCCGTCGCCTCCAGCATCTCCAGATCGAACTGGGTGCGCTGCTCAAGCCGCTGGGCCTCCAGCAGCTTGCCTTCCGAAGTCAGCTGCTTGAGGCGTTGGAAGAGCTCTTCCTTGATGCCCCTTATCGCCTGCGCCATCGTCGGGCGCGGGGTCACATAGTGGCTGTTGGCATAGATGCGGATCTGCTTGAAGCTGTCGGTCTTGGCGCCGGTGAGGGGGTCGAATTCGGTGATCGCCTCCAGCTCTTCGCCGAAAAACGAAAACCTCCATGCGCGATCTTCGAGGTGGGCGGGCCAGACTTCGACACTGTCGCCCCGCACCCGGAAGGAGCCGCGGACGAAGGCCATGTCGTTGCGGCGGTACTGTTGCGCCACCAGCTCGCCCAGGATCTGACGCTGATCGTAGATCTGTCCCACGATAAGGTCTTGTGTCATCGCCGAATAGGTCTCGACCGAGCCGATGCCATAGATGCAGGAGACCGAAGCCACGATGATCACATCGTCGCGCTCCAGCAGTGCCCGGGTGGCCGAATGGCGCATCCGGTCGATCTGCTCGTTGATCTGGGATTCTTTCTCGATATAGGTATCTGACCGCGCGACATACGCTTCGGGCTGGTAGTAGTCGTAATAGCTGACGAAGTATTCGACGGCATTGTCCGGAAAGAACCCCTTGAACTCACCATAAAGCTGGGCGGCAAGGGTCTTGTTTGGCGCGAGGATGATCGCCGGGCGCTGCGTCTGTTCGATCACCTTGGCCATCGTGTAGGTCTTGCCGGTGCCGGTTGCGCCCAGAAGCACCTGATCATGCTCTCCCGCGGTGATCCCGCCGGAAAGTTCGGCAATCGCCGTAGGCTGGTCGCCTGCAGGCTGGAAGGGCGAGGCTAGCACGAAACTCCGCCCGCCTTCGAGCTTCGGGCGGACCAGAACATCGGGCCGCGGGTCGAGGGTGTTTGTGTTGTTGTGCGGCATCGGTGATTCTCCCAAGCTCAACAGATGTGATCTGTTTTTGTTCATCGCAAGGGGATTGGCGGCAAGGCACTGGTCGGCGACAGGAATCCCGCTCGGAACGCGGCCAAATTTGGCCGGGCGACCTGCCCCGTCGGACCTGGCCAAGGCGGAACTGCCGTTATGCTGCGGCTACCTGAAGAGTTTTAGCTGTTCGCGGCAGATTTTCATGCATCTTTTGGTTGCATTTCGCGAACAAAAAGCGCACGTTACGAAGGCAAGCAACATTCCGAAGCTGTCGGTCGGTCGCACCCACACCCCACCCACACCCCCCGTGGCTGACCGACAGCGTTTCGAATTAGCGCCCTTGGCTGAACGTCGGCCCTTGCGCTTTTTCACTGGGTTCGGAATAACCGCTCTCGACCCTGCAGGAGTTTCCCCGATGCGCGCCCGTATCTACCAGCCCGCCCGCACCGCGATGCAGTCCGGTTCGGCCAATTTGCAGTCCTGGGTGCTGGAATTTGCCCCCGCCTCCGCGCGCGAGGTTGATCCGCTGATGGGGTGGACATCGTCTTCCGACACTGAGGCGCAGGTGCGCTTGCGCTTTGTCACCCGCGAGGCGGCAGAGAATTACGCCAAAGCCCAAGGCATTTCGTATGACCTGCAGGAACCAAAGCCCCGCAAGCCGGTGATCCGGCCTCGCGGCTATGGCGAAAACTTTGCGACCGACCGCAAAGGCGCCTGGACGCACTGATGATCACCATTGCCGAAGAAAGCCCGCAAGGGTCTGATCTTGTGCTGTTGATGGCGCGGCATACGGCCGACATGCATGCAGATACGCCGCCTGAAAGCATTCACATGATGGACGCCTCGCAATTGGCGACCCCCGCCATCCGCTTTTTTGTGATGCGAGAGGCGGGCGTTGCGCTGGCCATAGGCGCCTTCAAGCGCATTGATGCGGGGCACGCGGAAATCAAGTCGATGCATGTGCTGGCCGAAGCACGGGGGCGCGGGTTGTCCAAGCGAATGCTGGAGCATTTGGTGGCCGAGGCGCAGGCAGATGGCTTTGCCCGGCTGAGCCTGGAAACCGGGGTGCAGCCGACCTTCGTGGCCGCGCGCGCGCTTTACGCCCGCGCGGGGTTTGAGCAATCGCCCCCGTTCGAGGGGTACTGGGACGATCCGAACTCTGTCTTCATGACAAAGCGGCTTGTGTGACGGCGCGCGCTGCCGCAGAAACACGGTGTGTGAGGGTGTCGCAAGACCGGACAGGGCAAGGACTTTGCCAAGCCCAGACTTTGATCTGGAATAGCGACGTAAGGGCAACTGGTTAGGAAAGCGGCAGCATGTTGCGAACCGTTTTCCGCGACGATAACAAGGGAATCATGGTCCCGTAGCTCAACTGGATAGAGCACCTGACTTCTAATCAGGATGTTGGGCGTTCGAGTCGTCCCGGGATCACCAATTCTGTCGGTCGCAGGCGCAAGACCTTTGTCTCCGTACCTTTCGCAGCGCAAGAAAGACCAGCGCCCGAAGATTTCTATAATCGGCGATCACGGATGCTACGCCCTGCGATGGCCAAGTCTCGGCTGCTCCCCCAACCGATTTCGGGATGAGACGACCCTCAGGGATGCCCGAACCAAGGGCGCGCCGCCTCAGACCGGTTTTCGCGCGAAGAGATGCGTCGGGCAATGCTCGCCCGTATCCAGGACCGAAATCATGTTCTGCCAGATGCCGGTGTTCTGATCGACGAAGTCCTGGCCCACCTCCTCCGCTGCCGCGCGGCCGACCTCACCTTGCAGGCGCGCCAGTTCTTCACGGGCGCGCTCACGATACCAGAGGTTGCGCGACAGGGTGCGGCCGTCGATGAAACCGGATGCCGCCATCGCCTCCAGATAGCGCTTGGGGGTGGCCATGCCGAAATCCAGCCCTTCGGCGGCGATATAGGCGGCCATCAGCGGCGAAATCACGTCGGTACTGACCAACCAATCTGAGGCGATGAAGCGCCCCCCCGGTTTCAGCACGCGAAAGACCTCGGCCATCAGGGTGTGCTTGTCGGGGATATGCACGATGGAGTCCTTGGAGAACACCACATCGAACGTCGTCGGCGGAAAGGGCAAGGGCCCCGGCGCCACCTTCGCGAGACCGATCTGCGCGCCAAAGCCCCCAGTGGCAACCAAAACACGGGCGCGGACCAGCACCGGGTCCTCGACGTCGATGCCGGTCACATGGCCTGCACCATGCCGGGCCACCAGGGCGATGTCGATCCCCCCTGCCCCGCAGCCGATGTCTAGCACCGCGGCGCCGGTGATGTCTTGTCCTGCAAGGATGCGGGCCACCTCCTCGGGTCCGCCGGGAGAGAGAAACCCCTCCCCCCAGATGGCCTCAAGCATCGCAATCAGGCGTGGCGGATAGTGGTAATCGCTGGTCATGCCGGGCTCCGGTTCCTAGGGGGTCAAGTTCCTGGGGCGTCTAAGTCTTGGGGGGGGAGTCAAAGCAGGAAGGCCGGATCGTGATGGACGATGCGGCCTTTGAACACGGTGAGGCAGACACGCGTCTCCGCCACTTCGTAAGGGTCGCAGGCGAAGATATTTCGGTCAAGCACGACAAGATCGGCCGAATACCCCGGACGCAGCGCGCCGGTGAAGCCGGCACGCCAGCAGGCGGCAGCCGCATGGGTGGTGTATCCGGCCACCGCCTCCTCAACCGTGATCGCCTGTTCGGAAAAGAACGGCACGGCGCGGCCACGGTGACGTGGCGGCTCGCGCGTGATGGCAGTGCCGATGATCTCGAACGGGTTAAGCGTGCTGACCGACCAGTCGGAGCTGAGGCAGTAGGAAGCCCCGGCATCAAGCATCGCGCGGAGGGCATAGGTCCATGGCGCGCGGACAGGGCCGATCATTTCCATCGTCGCATCCGGGATCACCGGGTCGTTGCAAGCCCAGAGCGGCTGGAAATTCGCCATGACCCCAAGGTCGCGGAACCGCGTGCGATCGTCCGGATGCACCAGTTGGCAATGCGCGATCTGATGCAGCGAAGGCCAAGCGCCATTGGCGATGCGGGCGGCTTCGAAGCCATCCAGCGCAGCCCGGGTCGCGGCATCACCGATGCAATGAACGTGGATCTGAAAGCGTGCCGCATCCAGCGCTACGAACAATGCAGCGATGCGGTCGGGCGGAAACATCAGCGGCGGAATGCCACCCCCTGCATCGGCATAGGGTGCGAGCGTCGCCGCTGTGCGATTCTCGAACCCTCCGTCGAGAAAGATCTTCGCGGAATGGATGTGGAAATCCTCGCCGCCATGCGCCGCGCGCCAGGCGGTAAGGCGGGCAAGAGCGGCGTCTACCGTTTCATCCGCCTTGACATGCGCGGTGGCTGCGACACGCAGGGTCAGAAGGCCCGCTGCGGCGCCCCAGGCATAAAGCCTTCGGTGCTGGTCCAGCACGGCCGCGTCCAGAACGCCCGTGATGCCATGCCGGTTGGCCAGCGCTTGCCCGGCCAGGAGCCCCTTCTGCAGCGTCTCCTCCGACGTCGCGGGCAGCCGGGCTAAAGCCCAGTAGATCGCATCCTCATGCAGCATGCCCGTCGCCCGCCCCGCGGCATCGCGGACAAACCGGCCGTTCGGCGGGTCCGGCGTGTCATCGGCAAGGCCTACCCGCACGATGGCGGCAGTGTTCAGGCATGCATTGTGGAAATTGTCGTCATAGATCAGGCAGGGGCGGTCGGGCACCACCGCATCCAGAACCTCGCGCTGGAGGTTGTGGTCGCCGAAGAACCCGCAGGCCCAGCCCGCGCCCCAGACCATCGGGCCACCCCACCCCGCGGCATGGTCGGCGAGGGCTGCCTGCAGCCCGGTCCGCGTCCTGCAGTTGTAGAGCTGCGCCGTCTCGATCAGGTCGGCGCCGCCGTTGAGCAGGTGAATATGCGCGTCCTGAAACCCCGGCAGCACAAGCCGCCCACCTGCGTCGATCAGCCGTGCCCCGGGTGCGAGGGTGCGGAGCTGCCCGCGGCCTCCGACAGCGGCGATCCGACCGTCACGAAGCCAGATTGCCTCAGCCCTCGGGTGGGGCGGGTGCATCGTGCGCAGATCGGCATTGATTAAAAGCAGGTCTTCGGTCAACTCTGTCAGTCTTTCAGCAAGGCGAGGTGCGGATGAACATCGAAGGCATGACCTGGCTGAACCCGCCGCCTGCCGCAGTGACCGAGGGTGCGCACCTCAGCGTCACCACCGGCTCGGAAAGCGATTTCTGGCGCACCACCTTCTACGGCTTTGTCCATGACAACGGCCACGCGTTGCTCGCCCCGGCACCCGAGGAGTTCACCGCCGAGGTCTGGTTCGAAGCCGACTATTCCGCGCAATATGATCAGGCCGGCCTGATGATCCACGCCGATGCGACGCACTGGGTCAAGGGTGGGATCGAGTATGTCAACGGCACTCCGCATGTGGCCGTGGTCATCACCAACGGGCAATCGGACTGGTCGCAGATGCCGCTGGCTGCGCTGACCGGGCCGTTCGGTCTGCGGATGACGCGGGCGGGGGATGCGGTCTGGGTCCATTACGCCACAGAGCCCGGCGGTTTGTGGAAGATGGTGCGGCTTGGCCATTTCCCCAAGGGCCTTGCCCTGTCGGCGGGACCGATGGCCTGCAGCCCCTCGCGCAAGGACGGCGGGCTCGTCGTGCGCTTTGCGGGCTTCCACCTTGGGGCCCCCGTCTCGCGCACACCCTACTGACGGCCGATCAGCCAAGGCGCAGCGCCTCAAGGCGGGGCCAATCGTCGGCGGGGATCACGCGGGCGGGGTCGTTCACATCGCGCGTCCAGCCGAAGATGCACAGGAACGGGACCGGGCCGACCTTGGTCAGATGGGGGCGATAACTGGGATTCCATACCGGAACATGCGCCGGTTTCACTATGAGCGGGCGGCCCGGGCCAAAGCGCCAGCCGTGCGGGCCGGTCAGGGGCGCATATAGCTCTGGCGCCGTGTGGCAGTGATCGCGGTAAAGGAGATGCGGCGCGATCAGGAACAAACCGAGCTCGAAATCGCATGCAGGCAGCGGCGCGCCGTCCCCCATGATCGACGCAAAGGCATGCCCGTCGGCAAAGGCGTTGCCGATCTGGTCGCGCGGATAGCGGTCATAGGGTGCCCAAGCCAGCAAGCGGCTGGCCGCGGCGAGGGCTGCGGCAAGTGCAGGATGCGTCGGCGCCAAATCGGCAAGGGCAGCGGGCAGATGCGCCGCCACCACCGGATGGGCGCGGGCGTGCAGGGGCGCCACCGGTCCGGCAGACCACCGCGCCATCCCTTGCCGCACCTCGACCGGGCCATCGCCGGGCAGGGTCGCGATGTAGCGATCCGCCTCAACCACCAGATTGGTAATGGCGGCGGGGCCGTCCCGGGCGGGCGGCTCTGTCAAGGGAACGCGGCCCGCAACCAGCAGATGCGCCGGGTCACGGCTGACTCTGGCCGAGGCCGCGCGATAGACCTCAAGCTCGGCGACCGAGAGCGCGCCCGCCTGATAGAGCGCCATCGCCGCGCCATAGCGGATGCGGCCCGACCCGCGCGCGCCGACCGGCGTTTGCAGCAGGCGCCAGGCCTCTTCGGTCCGGTCAGTCATTGCTGCGAAACGCCGTGCGTTCCTCCAGCCGCCTGCGCCGCTCGGCCCGGGTAAGGATCCAGCCCGACAGCGCCACCCCGATCCCCACCGCCACCACCGTGAGCGTGGCCAGCGCGTTGATGTCGGGCGTAACACCCAGTTTTACCTTCGACCAGATCAGCAACGGAAGCGTCGTCGACCCCGGCCCGGTGGTGAAGGAGGTGATGACTACATCGTCAAGGCTGATGGTAAAGGCCAGAAGCCAGCCCGACAGGATCGCGGGGAAGGCTACAGGCAACGTCACGTCCCATAGCACCTGCCAGGGGCGCGAGCCGAGGTCCATCGCCGCCTCCTCGATCGCGCGGTCGGCCTGCCCGAGGCGCGCCTGCACCACTGTCGTGACGAAGACCATCGAGAAGGTGATATGCGCAAGCGTCACCGTGAGAAAACCCCGCTGCCCGGGCCAGCCGGTCCATTCCGCAAGCAGGATGAACAGCATCAGCGCCGAAATGCCAGTAATCACCTCGGGCATGATCAGCGGTGCGGTGACAAGGCCCGAAAAGAGGAACCGGCCACGGAACCGCGGGAAACGCGACATCGCATAGCCGGCCATCGTGCCCAGAACCGTCGCGACCGTAGCCGAGACGACCGCGATCTTCAGCGACAGCAAAAGTGCGGCCACCACCTGCCGGTTCGACCACAGCGACACATACCACTTGGTCGAAAACCCGCCCCAGACGGTGGCGAGCCGTGAGCTGTTGAAGGAATAGACCATCATCGACAGGATGGGGATGTAGAAGAACGCAAAGCCCAGGATCAGGACCACCGACAGGAAAGTCGAAATCCGCCTCATTTCGCGGCCTCCCGGCCTTCGGCCCGCGCCTGATAGCGGCTGTAAAGCATCGTGGGCAGCACCATCACCACCAAAAGCGCCACCGCCACGGTCGATGCCATCGGCCAGTCGCGGGCAGAGTTGAACTCATCCGCGATCACCCGCCCGATCATCGGGGCCGAGGCATCGCCGACCAGCGTAGGGATCACCAACTCCCCCGCCGCAGGGATGAAGACGAGAAGCCCCCCGGCAATGATCCCCGGCAGCGACTGGGGCAAGGTCACGTCCACGAACACCCGGAACGGACGGCTTCCAAGATCCATCGCCGCCTCGTCCAGGGTCGGGTCCAGTCGTTCGAGGCTGGAGTAAAGCGGTAGAATCATGAAAGGCAGGTAGGTATAGACCATCACCAGTACGACGGCGAAATTCGTATGCATCATCGGCACCGATTTCACCGCCCAATCCAGCGGTACGAGAAAATTCCAGCCTTCGGTCAACAGCTTGTTGAACCAGCTTGATTTGCCCATCAGCCCCATCCAGGCATAGACGCGCAAGAGAAACGAGGTCCAGAATGGCAGGATCACCAGCATGAGCAAAATCAGCCGCCAGCTTTGCGACACGCGCGTCAGTGCCAGCGCCATGGGGTAGCCTATCGCGAGGCAGAAGGCCGTCGCCGCGCCCGCATTCAGCGCCGAGATGGCAAAGGACCGGATATAGAGGTCATCGGTAAAGAGCCGCGCATAACCGCCAACGTTAACCCAAGGATAATCGCCACCAAAACCGAAGGGCGGCGCGGTGGGGGCCTGGGTCGCCACGCTCATCGCGAGGACAATGAGGAAGGGCAGAAGGAACAGCACAACGAGCCAAGCATACGGCATCGCAATGATCAGGTCCGCCCAGCCCTTGCGGTGAAACCAGCGGGAGAGGCGCGCGCGGGCCATGTCAGTCCCGAAGCAGAATGGCAGACGCCGGATCAAAGCTGATCCAGACCTTCTGATACCAATCCGGCCGCCGGTCCCCCGTGCGGCTTGCATTCACCGCATGCACAGACAAGAGTTGGCCTGAGGGCAGGATCACCCGATAGAGGCTGTCCTTGCCGAAATAGGCCAGGTCCTTGACCTCACCTTCCAGCACATTGACGCCTTCTGGGCGCTCGTGGTGGATGACCAGCTTTTCCGGCCGCAAGGCCAGCGTCAGCGCCTCCCCCGTCACCAGCCCCGGGATCGCCACGGCCTCGACCCGGGCGCCGAAGGCCGCAACCTCCACCGTCGCCACAGCGCCCGTCACGCTGGTAACCACTGCATCATATTGGGAAATCGAGCCGAGGAAATTGGCGACGAACCGGCTCCCCGGGTGTTCATACACCTCGCCCGGCGGGCCGACCTGCATCACCTGCCCGCGGTCCATCACGGCGATCCGGTCGGCGAGCGTCATCGCCTCTTCCTGATCATGTGTGACGACGATGAAGGTGACGCCGGTGCGTTCCTGGATGGACATCAGCTCAAACTGCGTGTGTTCCCTGAGCTTCTTGTCCAGCGCGGCCAGGGGCTCGTCCAGCAGCAAGAGCTTCGGCTGCCGGGCAAGCGCCCGGGCCAGCGCCACCCGCTGCCGCTGCCCGCCCGAGATCTGGTGCGGCTTGCGGTGGGCAAAGGGGGTCAGCTGCACCAGCTCCAGCATCTCGCGCACCCGCGCCGCGCGCCCGGCCGCCGTCATCTTTTCGTGCTTGAGCCCGTAACCCACATTCCTTTCCACGCTCATGTGCGGAAACAGGGCATAGCTTTGAAACATCATATGGACCGGGCGCTCCCATGGCGGCACGCCGGTCATGTCCTGCCCATCCAGAAAGATGCGCCCTGCTGTTGGGTCCTCGAACCCCGCCAGCATGCGCAAAAGCGTGGTCTTGCCGCAGCCCGACCCGCCCAAAAGCGCAAAGATCTCGCCTTTGGCGATGGTCAGGCTGACGTCACTGACCGCCTGAACCGTGCCGAACCGTTTCGAGACCCTCTCGATCCGCAGGAAAGGCGGGGCAGCGTCGGGCACGGTCAGCCGCCCGACTTGATTTCAGCCCAGGCCCGGGTGATTTCGCGGTCCTGCTCATCCGATTGCGGGGAAGGGGTGTAAAGCCGCGCCAGCGTCTCGGCATCGGGATAGATCGCCGGGTTATTGGCAATAGCCGGGTCCAGAAGCGCCTTTGCTGCAAGATTGGCCGAGGCGTAGCCGGTGAAGGTTGCACAAGCGGCAGCCACCTCGGGGCGCAGCAAATAGTTGATGAAAAGATGCGCGTTTTCGACATTGTTCGCATCAGTCGGGATGCACCACACATCAAACCAGGCCGGCGCACCCGACTTGGGCACGAAGTAGGCCAGGTTCACATCCAGCCCCGCCTCGGTCGCGCGCGCGGTGGCCACGGCATAGTCGCCGGACCAGCTGTTGACGGCGCAAACCTCGCCCGTCGGCAGGGTTGTGAGGTAGTTCGCATTGTCAAAGGTCGTTATATATTCGCGGATCGGGGCAACGGCCTCGGCCATCTTGGCATATTCCGGTGCGCGGGCGGTGTTTGGGTCCAGACCGAGGTATTTCAGAACCATGAAGCCAAAGTCGGTGGGGCTGTCGAGCAGTGTCAGCCCGCAGTCTGCCAGCAGGGCCGCGTTCTCGGGCTTCAGGATCGTGCCCAGATCGTTGAGGTCAGCGTCCGGCAGGCGTTCGCGCACAAGATCGAGGTTGTAGGTAAAACCGACCGAACCCCAGGTGTAGGGCACGCCATGCGAATTGCCCGGATCGAAGCCTTCGAGGACTTTCAGCAATGCGGGGTCCAGATTGCCCCAATTGGTCAGTTTGGAGCGGTCAGGTGCCTGAAAAATACCCGCCTTGACCGCTTTGGGCAGGGCAAGGCCTGACTGCAACACCACGTCATAACCGCTTGATCCGGCGAGCATCTTTGCCTGCATTTCTTCGGCGGAGGCGTAAAGGTCATAGACCACGCCGATGCCGGTCTCGGCTTCGAAATCGGCAATTGTCGTCTCACCCACATAATCGGACCAGTTGTAGACATTCACCGTTCCGGCCTGCGCCCAGGAGGGACGCACATAGGGAACCGCGAGCGCCGTTCCAAGCGTCACGAGGGCCTTGCGGCGGGTCAGCTTCATCTCGGAATTTCCTCATGTTTGGTTTTGTTTACGTTACTGTGATGTTTCCAGTTAGCCAGTCATTTCTGCGTTGCGCGCCTGGACCGCAGCCTCCGGCGGTGCGGTCTTCAGCGTCATGACGGGGATCAACTGGCGCAGGCCATCGTGGTGTCGGCGCAGGCCATATTCCAGATCGGACAGATGAAAGCCCTCGAAAGCATCGGATTTCATCGATTCGTTTGACCAGATCGACAGCTGCTGATCCTCGGCCGAGGTGTCGCGGTCAATTCGGTAGGCGAGGAAGCGGGCTACCCGTGACCTGCGGCTTTCATCGGGGTGGCGGTAGACACGCCCTGTCAGCCGCGTAACGCCAGGGCCGAGCGGAAGGTCCTGATAATACTGCACAGCCTCTGGCGTGAAAGCGAAGACAGTGTTGGGAAAGAGGCCGTAATAGGTCCAGGCCTTTTGCAGGTGTGGCGGCAGGTGCGCGGGATTTGGGGCGTGCTTGACATAGTTGCGCACCGACCAGCCGTGCCCCGGCGCATCGCCGAAATGACCGACCGAAACGGACAGCCCGTTCGCCAGATAAAGGTCACGGTAGCTGCGGCCATAAAGCTCCTGCAGCCCCGGATGCGCCAGTGGCACATGATACCCTTCGTTGTCCACATCGCGAACGGATTTCCAGTTCACCGGCAGGTCGGTGCTCCACCCCGGGACCTGCACGGGCAAGACATCACAGAGCCGGTAGGCAGCGAAATCGGCATCAAAGGGGGCGAGCAGGGCCGCTATCGCGGGCTGCGGGCCGGGGGAAAAGCGCAGGAAGATGAAGCCGTGAAAGGTCTGCATCTCCACCGGTTTAAGGCCGAACCGGTCGCGGTCCAGATCGCCAAAGCTGGTGGGTTGCGCGGCGCCGCGCAGTGTGCCGTCGAGGTTGTAGACCCAGCCATGGAAGGGGCAGACGATGGCCCCCTTGCAATGGCCCTTGTCGCCCTCCACTACCCGCGCGCCGCGGTGGCGGCACAGGTTGTGAAACGCCCGCAGCACCCCGTCGCGCCCGCGCATCACTACCGCTCTCTCGCCCATAAGGTCAAAACTCAGCCAGTCGCCCGGGGCGATGACGTCGTTTTCATGTCCCGCAAGCTGCCAGTGGGTCAGGAAAAGCTTCTCTCGCTCCAGCGCGAAAAGGGCTTGCGACTGGTACGTCCACGCAGGCAGGCCGCTGCGGTCCCAATCCTTCGGAACGGGAACGGAGGTTAGGGGAAAATCGTTCATATCTTACCTTCCATTTCCGCCATAAGCCATTGGTTAAAAGCGTATATCTCGTACTCTTCCGGCATCAGACGCCCACCGCGAAAAGCGGGCGAGACAATGCCGCGCTGGTTCATCTCGGCCGCAGCGGCATCCTGGGACAGCACGGTTTCGCCAAAGGCCGCCACCGCTCGTGGGTCAAATCCCGGCTGCGCCAGCGTTTCGGGCGGGAAATGCCATTCGGCAATCAGCCGGGTGCGCGTCGGCGACATGGGCAGCAGTCGCACCGATCGGACATAATCTACATGCGCCACGACGTAGGCAGAGGGCCAGAGGGTCACGAAGGTATGCCCCGCGCGGCGTTCCGCATCAGTCAGGTCAAGAAACAACGGGCCGCAAGGCGCGCCGGTCGGGGTCCAGCTGTCGGCATCCGCACGCAGGGCCGGAACGACAGGGGATTCAGGTGTCCAGTCATGCGCCTCGGTCGGCCCCATGATGCCGCGGGAATAGACCGGGACCATCTCGCAAAGCTCGGGGTGGATCCCGGGGCAGTGCAGGCATTCGGAGTAATTCTCCCAGAAAGCCTTCCAGTTGCATGCCAGCGTCACCTCATGTCGGTGGGCGGTGACAAGGCTGTCCAGCGGCCAGTTGTCGAGCGTGTTCAGCGGCACATCGGATTTCAGCGGCGGCGGGTCGTCGGCGGCGGACAGGAAGACAAAGCCGCCCCAGACGCGATGGGAAACGGGCAAGAGTCCGTGATCCTCGCGCCGGAAATCGTCGGTTGGCCGGGCGTGGGCGGTGGAGACGAGCCGTCCGTCCGCCGCCGCATAGGCCCACGCGTGATAAGGACAGCTGATAAGGCGGCCAAGCGGCTCTACCTCGCCACGACAAAGCTCTGCGCCGCGGTGGCGGCAGGTGTTGTGCCATGCAGCAAGCGCGCCATCCGCGTCGCGGCACAAGATCACCGGCGCAAGCCCCAGCTCTACCCGCCGCATCGTGCCGGGCGCGATGTCGGCCAGCCGCCCTACCAGCATCCACTGGCGGGCAAAGAGTGTCGCCTGTTCCCGCGCGAACCAGCCTGCGTCCAGATAGGCCTCACGCGGCAGGGTCGGTGGGCAATGGTCCAGCCGGGGAGAAAGCGAGTGGGCCATCAGAAAGCCCCGGGAGGTGTGGCACGGCGGCGGGAGGGAGAGTAGAAGGGCCGCTCCACTAATCTGGCCTGCGACATCAGCTTGACGTAGCGTAGTTCGCGAAGTGCATAAATTTCGGCACTAATCCGACTCCCGTTTCGGTATCTGCGTTCGATTTGTGCAAGGGCGATGCTCTTCTTCAGAATGGGCGACCAACAGGCCCCGGTGATCACGCCGACTTCGGTCTTCCGGTCGTGATAGAGAATCGCACCCTCAGCCGCGATGTTGCCCTCCAGCTCCAGCCCGACAAAGGCCCAGCGGGAGCTGCCACTCGCCCGCTCGGCCACCAGCGCGCGACGGCCGGTGAAGTGGCCCTTTTCCCAATCGATCAGCCAATCGAGCTCCATCTCGATGGGCGAGCGCAAGCGGTCCTCACGCAGGCACTGATGAGCCGGGATGAAGTCGGCGTTGGTGAGGATAAAACCCGCCTCCAGCCGTGCCACATTCAGCGCGTCTGATCCGATGGCGCGCAGTCCGAGGTGCGCGCCTGCGGTGAACAACAGGTCCCAGAGCGGCAGGGCGAGCTCTGGTGTCATCCACAGCTCATACCCCAGATCGCCGGTGAACCCGGTGCGCGAGATCATCAGCCGACCGGCGCCGAAGGGATGCTCCGCCATCCGGAACGGCTTCAGCGCGGTCACATCAAAGCCCGCCGCCTGCAACACAGCGGCCGAGGTCGGACCCTGCAGCGACAGGGCCGCAATCTCCGCCGTCTCGTCGGCGATGGCGACATCGAAGCCATGGGCAGAGTCCAGAAGCCATGGCAAGTGCCGCTCCTGAGAACACAAACGGAAGTGCTGCGGCCCGAGGCGGAACACTGTGCCATCGTCAATCATATGCCCCGCATCGTCGCACCAGATGGTGTACTGAACCCCCCCGACCGACAGCTTGCCAATATTGCGCACGGTCAGCCGGTCGAGGAATGCCACCGCATCGGGGCCGGTGATGCGGTATTTGACCATCGGGCAAAGGTCGTAGACCGTGGCCGCGTTGCGGATGGCCGAATACTCCATCGCAGCATCGTCGAAGGTGAGGGCCGAAGTGTAGCCCGCCCAGGCGCCCCAGGCGTTCAGCCTGTTTGCCGCCGCCGTGCGGGCATGAAACGGGGTCTGGACCAGCGGTGTCTCGTAGTGGCGCAAGTGCTTCATGCCCCGGCCCTTTCTTTTTCGGCCCGTTCGATGGCGGCGGCGGCGTTCCAGCCTGCGGCGCCCGAGATGCCTCCCCCGGGGTGACAGCCTGCCGAACCGAGCCAGAGGCCGGAAACCGGGGTCCTATACTGCGCCATCCCGGGCAGCGGGCGCAGAAACAACATCTGCTCCACGCTCAGCTCTCCCAAGTGCCAGTTGCCGCCCGGTGCACCAGTACGGACCTCGACATCATAGGGCATCAAAAGCTCCGCATGCGCCACCAGCGCGCCGATGCCCGGGGCAAAGACCTCGAGTCGGTTCAGGCACGCCTGAAGGAGTGCGGACCGCGCGGCCTGTGGGTCTTTGGGCGCATGCGGGGCGTGCTGGACGATGGCGGACAGCATGTGCTGACCCTCTGGCGCATGGCCGGGCTCTATGGCCGAGGGGAGCAGGATCTCCATCACCGGGGCGTCAGGCACCTCGCCGTATTTCGCGGGGTTGAAGGCGCGCTCCACCTCTTCGGCGGTGGGGGCCAGGATCAGGCGGGTACGAAGGTCGGCGCCGCGGAAATCCGGCGCGGCGCGGAGCGCAAGATGCAGCTTGGCCGCAGTGCCACGGGATTTGAGGTGGCGAAGGCGAGTGACGAGGCCCGCGTCCAGATGGCGCGGGCCGACGAGGCCCAGAAGCGTCGTCTTCGGCGCTATGGCGGACAGGATCAGCGGCGCGCGCATCTCCTCGCCCGAGGTAAGGGTCACGCCGACTGCACGGTCACCCTCAACCAGGACGCGGCCGACTGTCACGCCGCTGCGGACCTCCACGCCCCGGGCCATCGCCGATGCCGCCATGGCGCGGGCGATGGCGGGCATCCCGCCTTTCGGCAGGCCGAGCGCGCCCTGTACGCCTTCGGTCTGCCCCGACAGCCGGTCGAGCCACATCAGCAGCGAATTGGGCGAGCGGGGGCCGGCAAAGACGCCAAGGCCCGCGTCGAACGCCAGCGTCCCGCGCAGAAGCGGTGTTGCAAGCTCGTCGTTCAGCACGTCATGGGTGTTGGTCAGGAACACCCGCAACAGCTCGCGGAATTCATCGGCGCCCATCATCCGCGCCTTGAGGCCGATGGCGGCAAGCTTCGCCACCGGGTTCCCCGTCCCCTTGGCCAGTCGTGGTGGCGCCATGTCGCGGAAGGGGGCAAGGACCCGGGCAAAGCGCAGAAGGCGCTTACGCAGGGTGGCCCATGCTGCGCGGTCGGCGGGCGCCAGCGCCCCCACAAGCTCATTCGCTACGGGCCCGTTCATCCGCAGATGATCGCCGTTTTGTGACAGCGCCGTGGTGGCGAGGTTGGCATTGGCCCAAGCGAGGCCGTGGCGCTGAAGCTCCATCCCCCGGGCCACGCGAGGGTCGAGGTTATGAGACAGATGCGCCATCGCGGGTGCCGCAAAACCGGGCGCAAACCCGACCGGTGCCGCCCCGCCACCTGGCACCGCGCCCTGATCCAGCACCAGAACACGCCGCCCCTGCCCCTTCAGGGCATGGGCTGCAGCCAAACCGTTCGGCCCGCCGCCGATGAGGATCGCGTCAAAGGATGGCATAGCTGTCGGTCATGTCTTTTGCGGGCATCTTTATGTCACGCAGGATTTCGGCTGCAGCGTTGCGTCCCGGAGCCCCCATGACGCCGCCGCCCGGGTGGGTGGAAGAGCCGCAGATCCACAAGTCCTTGATCGGGCTTCGATAATCGGCGTAACCCGGCACGGGGCGGTTGAACAGAAGCTGATCGAACGTCAGCTCCCCCTGAAAAATGTTGCCCTCGGTCAGCCCTACTTCGGCCTCAAGCTCTCTCGGGGTGCGCACCTCCACATGCAGAACGGAGGATTTGAAGCCCGGGGCATAGGCCTCGATCTGGTTCAGACAGGCGGCACCAAAGGCGTCCCGGTCGGCGTCGGTCCAGTCCTGTCCCTCGATCTTCGGCGGGGCATATTGCACGAAGCAGGACATGAAATGCCTGCCCGGCGGGGTCATTGTCGGGTCGATCATCGTGGGGATCATCACGTCCTGGAACGGGTCGCGGCTGAAATGGCCGGCCTTCCAGTCGTCATAGGCGCGCTCCATCTTTTCTATGGAATCCGTGAAATGCAGATCGCCTTTCAGGTTCGGCGCGCCTTCGGGCAACGAGGGAAAGCGCGGGGCGCGGTCCAGCGCGATGTTAAGCTTGCCCGAGGAGCCGCGGGTCTTGAACGCCCGCACGCGTTTCAGAAAGGACTCGGGCAGGTGGCGCGCCTCGACATGTTTAAGGAAGGTGCGGCGCACGTCCATGTTGGAGATCACCCGATTGCCGCTGACCTCATCGCCATTGGTGAGGGCCACACCGGTCGTGCGGCCACCGCGCACCAGAACCTGCTCAACCCCGTGGCCAGTGCGAATCTCGCCGCCTGCCGCCCGGAAACTGTCGGCGAGCGCGCGCGTGATCGACCCCATGCCGCCCCGGGCAAAGCCCCAGGCGCCGACATTGCCGTCCACATCGCCCATCGCGTGGTGCAAAAGCACATAGGCCGTACCGGGCGACATCGGGCCTAGCGCTGTGCCGATGATCGAGCCCACCGCCTGATAAGCCTTGATCACGCAGTTCTCGAAATACTCGTCCAGAAAATCGGCAATCGACATCGTCCAGAACCGGATCATGTCATACATCGCAAGTTCCGAAAGGCCGAACATCTGGCGGCCAAGCCAGGCAAGCTCCGCCAGATCGCGAGGACGAAAGCTCGCGGGATCGGGCGGGCGGCGCATCAGCAGCGGCCGGATGAAGCGGCAGTGGCGCAGGATATCGCGCGAGTAGCGGTCATAGGCCTCGGCGTCGCGGGGGGAGTGGCGGGCAAATTCGCGGCGGTTGGCGTCATGGTCGCGGAACATGCCCAGATGCCCGCCGCCTTCGCAGAACATTGCGCCGCCCTCATAAGGGATGATCTGCAGCCCGTGCTTGGGCAGCTCCAGATCGCGCATGATCTCGGGGCGGAACAGGCTGCTCACGTAGGAGCAGTTGGAATAGGTAAAGCCGGGGTAGAGCTCGCGGCTGACGGCAGCGCCGCCGACCCAGTCGTTCTTCTCGACAATGCAGACCTTCAGCCCCGCCCGTGCAAGGTAGCCGCCTGTCACGAGGCCGTTGTGGCCTGCCCCGATGATGACGGCGTCATAAGTCATTCTGCCGCCGCCGCGTCCTGTTCCAGCGTCAGGTCCACCGCCAGTTCCACTGCTTTCAGCGTGTCGGTCAGGCAGGTGTCGTCCAAACCATGCGCCTCGCACATGAACCACGGCTCGCGGCTGTCGGGTTCGACGATAATGCAAAGATCATGCAGATGATACGCCATGCGGTCGTAGAAGGAATAATCGGACGTCTTCCACGCGCGATAGTTGTCGGGGGCCTCCTTTGCAAAGAACAGCCCGAACATCGAGGAATGGCCGGTGTAGGAATGCACGATCTTGCGGGCATCGAGGATTTGCGAAATCCCCGCCTTCAACCGCTCACCATAGGCCGCGAGGGTGTCGAGCGCAGGGGTCTCGTCCAGAATGCGCAAACATTCCTCGGCCGCCGCAAGGCTGACGGAATGCGCGGTATAGGTGCCGCCGTGGCTGGCTCCGCCATAGCGAAAGGTTCGCATGACCTCCTCGCGCCCCGCAACCAGCGCGATGGGATAGCCGTTGGCGACCGCCTTGGCAAAGGTGGTGATGTCGGGGCGCACGCCCATGATCCCCTGGACGCCGCCCTTTCCCACACGAAAGCCGGTCTTCACCTCGTCGATGATCAGCAAAACACCGTACTCGTCGCACAAGCGCCGGGCCAGCTGCACATACTCGACCTTGGCCGTGATCCCACAGCAGTTCCCCTGAATGGGCTCAATCAGCATGGCGGCCATGGTACTGCCATGGCGGCGGAAGGTATCCTCCAGCCGCTGGAAATCGTTCATCGGCACCAGATGGGCCAGTTGCTTGACCGTTTGCGGAACGCCCTTGCCGTAGGACACCACCTCGGGGTCGCGGTTCGAGCCTGCGTCCCAGTCCTCAAGGTTGGCCATCCACATCGCCGCATCGAAAAGGCCGTGGTAGCCGCCCTCGACCAGAAGATATCTTTCGCGTCCGGTGTAGGCGCGCGCAAGGCGCAGGGCGGCCATGACCGCCTCGGTCCCCGAATTGGAAAAGCGCACGAGTTCGGCCGCGGGCACCATCTTGGCGATGCGGTCGGCCACGATCAGCTCCCGCTCGGTCGAGAGCGCAAAGACACCGCCGACCTGCATGCCGCGCATCGCCGCCGCATCCACCCGGTCATCGGCATAGCCGAGGATTGCCGGGCCGTAGCCAAGACGGTAATCGACATAATTGTTGCCGTCGATGTCCCAGGTGCGCCCGCCCTTGCCGTGATGGGCATAGATCGTACGGTCATCCCCCCAATAGCGAAAGGTCGAAGCCACCCCCAGAGGCAGCCGCTTTATGGCGCGCTGGAACTGGGCGTTCGACTTCGTCAGGTCGCGCGACGGGGGCATTTGCACGGGAAAGTCCTGTTTTGGTTGCGGTGCGCCGAAGTTCGCATTATTCTGACTTTACAGTCAATCAGAATCTGAACCCCTTTCCTTCTGCCTGCAATGCGATAGTTTTTTCCAGCGCAACCCGAGGATCCGATGGCCATTACCGAAGCGGAACCAGCCCAGGCCCAGCCCCCGCCCCAGACGCCACCCCAGACACCGCGCAAGCTGCCGCGCGACGAAAGGCGCGTGCAGCTGATGGAGGCGACGATCCGCGCTATGGCCCGGCAAGGTTATGCCCGCGTGACGATGGGTGAGGTTGCGCGCGAGGCGGGCCTGTCGCATGGATTGGTGAATTTCCATTTCGCATCAAAGGCGAACCTGCTTCTCGAAACGTTGCTTTATCTGGCCGAGGAGTATCGGCTGAACTGGACGCTGGCCTTGGCCGAGGCGGGGCCTTCGGCGGCGGATCAGCTCCACGCGATGCTCGCGGCCGATTTCAACCCGCGCATCTGCGCGCCGGACCGCCTGTCGGCCTGGTGCGCCTTCTGGGGTGAATCACAGAGCCGACCGTTGTATCAGGAGCGTTGCGGTGAAAATGACGCGATGTACAACATGGCCATTGAGGCCCTGTGTGCGCGCATGATCACCGAGTATGGCTACCCCCACATGGCCGAACGGGTTGGTCGCATCCTGCGCGCAACGGTAGAGGGGGTGTGGCTTGAGATGATCACCGTCAGCACCCCCTTTGACGTGGCCGAGGCGCGGGCCACGGTGATGACGCTGCTCGCCGCGTTCTTTCCACGGCATTTCGATGAGACGGGTCTGCGCGGCGACCTCGGCTGATCACGCCATAAGGTTGGCCGGGGCCTCAGGCAAGGTCGGCGGGGGCCTCGGGCAAGGTCGGCGGGGGCCTCGGGCAGTTACGCCACATGCGCGCGGCAGGCGGCGACAAAGGCCTTGACCGTCAGCGAGGCCCCCTGCCCCTTCGGCCATCAATACCCCCAGATGCATGGGCCGCAGCGGCCCCGTCAGCGGCACGAGGCGAAAGGCGGTGCCGTCCGGGGCGCGGTCGGGAAAGGGGCGCATGTTGGCGATAAAATAGCCGATGCGCAACCAGCCCCTGCATCACCGACAGATCGCGCGTCCGCTCGGCGATCAGCGGACGCAGGCCCACGTCGGCGAACAGCGACATGAAGTCATCGGCGCTGAGGAGCAGGTCCAGAAGCACCATGGGATGGGGCGCAAGGTCCGCCACTGATACCCCTGTGCGGCACGCCAACCCGTGCCCCTCGCCAAAGACCGCATTGGGCGGCAGGCGCAGCAGCGACTGAAAGCTCAGATCGGCGGGGATCCCAAGGTCATAGGTCAGCGCGACGTCCAGCGTGGCGGTGCGGATGCCGCAGATCAGCTCGGTCTGGTTGCGTTCGAACTGGCGGAAGGTCACATCCGGGTGGCGCGCGACAAAGTCGCGGCGCAGGCGTGGCAGCAGCATCTGCGCGAAGGTCAGGAGGCAGCCGACGGCCGGCGGGCCGCCTACCCGCCTGGTGATGGCCTGCGCCACTTTGCCCAGACGCCCCGCCTCGGCCAGCACGCGGCGGGCTTGGGCCACGACCTCGCCCCCCGCCGGGGTCAGCGACAGGCCCTGCGCATGGCGGCGCACGAAAGGGGTCGGCCCGAGCGGCTGTTCCAGCTGCGACAGCGCGGTTGAAATGGTCGGCGAGGTGACATGCCCCTGCGCTGCCGCCTGCGCGATGGACCCGCAATCGGCCACCGCCACGAGGTATTCCAGCTGCCGCAGGGAAAAACGCAGCACCACCGGCGGGCTACGGGATGCGGCGCGCGGATGTGTCGCCCGGCACCCCGTAAGAGGGCGCGCCGCCGGGATTTTCCGCCCGCTCTATATAGGCTGCGATCTGGGGGCGGTAGACGGCCCACGCGGCAGCAAGGGTCCCGATCGGGTCATCCTTGGCCCAGTCGCAGCGCAGATCGACGATCGGCCAGCTGAGCCGGTCCACCACCAAAAGCCCCGCGGAGTGGACCGGCCCCGCCTCTCCCCCTGCCGCAAGGCCGGCCTGCAGGGCGGCCAACAACCGGTCGCCCAGATGGCCGACCGCATTCTGAAAGGCCGCCACGAGAACAGAGGGAATGCCCGGATCCGCGAGCAAATTGCCCCCCGCAGCCACATCCGGCGCCATCGCCTCTCCCCACTTTCCCAGCGCGTGGGTTCCGGAGTGGATGGCACAGCGGCCCATGGCATCCACGGCCAGCACCTGACGATAATCGGCATAAGGGGTCGCGGCCATCACCGCCGCCAACGCCTGACCCGCTGAAAGGCCGCGGGCCATGTGGTCCAGCACCGCAGGTCCCAGCGCCGGGTCGGTGATGTTCTGGGTGGCAACCGCCCCGACACCCGCCCGCGCATGCGCGCAGCGCGCTGCCACCGCAGGGGAAGAAGAGCTGATTGCCATCCCGAACATGCGGGTTTGCGGGCAGCGCGCAACGAGCGAGAAGGTCATCCCCGTCAGTCCGGGATCACAGCGGTGGCGTCGATCTCGACCAGCCAGTCGGGCCGGGCCAGCGCCACGACGGTCAGGCCGGTGCACACGGGATGCACGCCTTTGATGTACTGCCCCATGGTGCGATACACCGCCTCACGGTGGCGCACGTCGGTCAGGTACACCACCAGCTTTACCAGATGCTCCATGCTGCCGCCGGCCTCCTCCAGCAATTGACGGATGTTCTGCATCACTTTGTGGGTCTGCTCGGCGGGGTCGTGGCTGCCGATGTTTTGCGCAGTGTCCAGATCCTGCGGGCACTGGCCACGCAGCCATACCGTGCGCCCTCCCCGCGTGACCACCGCCTGGGCAAGGTCATTGTCCAGCTTCTGCTCGGGGTAGGTGAGGGAGGTATTGAAGGGGCGGATGCGCGTATGGGCCATGGGGTCCTCTGAGGGGTCAGGAATGAGCAGGGACACGGTGTTGGGCGATGTGGCCCGCAAGAAGGTCTGCATCATGCCACACCCCCCAGATGAAAGGCGAGGCGCGGCGCGTGAGCCAGGGCAGCCCAAGGAAATACAAACCAGGCACCGCTGTGGCACCGCCTTGATGCGCGGGGCGGCCCTTGTCGTCAAACACCGGCAGATGCAGCCAGCTGTAATCCGAGACGAAGCCGGTGGCCCAGACGATGCTGGTGATCCTCGCCTCGGCCAGGTTCAGCGCGCTCAGCGGGTTGATGATGCAATCCGGTGAAGGCGGGAAAACGCGGGCCTCCGGCTCCTGTGGCAGATCGAGGCCCGTGCGCTCGGCATAGGCGTCGGCGCGCTCCAGCGTCTCAAGATAGTTCGCATCCCCCCCCGCAATGTTTGCGGCCAGATCCGGGTCGATCTGCAGTGTCCCATTCCGGTAGGCGCCAGTGCGGCCCAGAAGCACCATTCCCCGCGCCGCAAAGCGGCGGAAGTCCACGGTATGCCCGCCATGTGCGCCGCTG
>Ga0105047_10004592_pt1 | contig 23958 bp, 19 predicted proteins | sample MAT04_FD_78384 | JGI IMG/M metagenome (GOLD analysis project Ga0105047, IMG submission 78384) | Freshwater microbial communities from Lake Fryxell liftoff mats and glacier meltwater in Antarctica - MAT-04 (megahit assembly) | ecosystem: Environmental > Aquatic > Freshwater > Ice > Liftoff... | reverse complement strand
GAGGGGGGTGAGGGGGGCGTGGGGGGCGTGGGGGGTGCGCTATGCTGGCTTCCGACGCGCGTGGTGCGTCATGCCGCCATGGTTGAACTCCTGGACATCAGCAAGCAGTACGGGAAGGTGCGGGCGGTCTGCGGCGTAAGCCTGACGCTTGGCGCGGGGGTGGTGACGGGCCTGCTGGGCCCGAACGGGGCGGGCAAGTCAACGATTATCCGGATCGTCGCGGGGCTGCTGAGCCCGAGCGCCGGGTCTGCGCGTGTGTGCGGGTTTGACACGCTGACGCAGGCGGCGCTGGCGCGGGCGCAGGTGGGGTACTTGGCGGAGTTTGCGCCGCTGTACGCCGAAATGACCCCGCGTGAGTACCTCGCGTACCGGGCCGGGCTCTATGGGCTTGGCGGGCGTGCAAGGCGGGGCGCAATTGATCGGGCAATTGGCGAGTGTGATTTGGGAGAGCTGCAGCACCGCGAGGTTTCAGCACTCAGCAAAGGGTACCGCCAGCGCGTGGGGCTGGCGGCGGCGATCTTGCACGATCCGCGGGTGCTGGTGCTGGACGAGCCGACGACGGGGCTTGACCCGACGCAGATCCGCCACTCGCGCGAGCTGTTCCGGCGGCTGGCGCTCGGGCGAGTCGTCCTACTTTCGAGCCACATTTTGCCTGAGATCGAGGCGACGTGCGACCGGATTGTGATCTTGGCGCGTGGGCGGGTGCGGGCGGACGGGACGCCCGCGGCGTTGCTGGGTTCATCTATGGGGCTGACGCCTTGCGTGGTAGAGGCGGTGCTGGCGGATGAGCTGGAGCGGCTGGCGGCCGTGCTCTGCGGACTGGGCGGGCCGGGCGGGCCGGGCGCACTTGGTGTGGTGCGCGAGGTTGAGCGCGTTAGCGAACCCGACGGGCGACGCGTGCTGCGGGTTCTGGTGCGCGATGGCGTTGCGGGTGAGGACCCGCTGAGCGCCATCGCGGGCGCGGCGCGGGCGGCGGGGATCATGCTGCGGCAGTTGTACCGCCCTTCGCCGACGCTGGAGCAGGTCTTTCTGCGCGTGGTGGCCGAGGTGCCCGGCGAGCTCGACGGCGCGGAGGCCGTGCGTGCGGATGGAGCGGACGCTGCAACGGACGCAGAGACACGAGCGCAGGCGGGAGTATTGCCATGAGCGCTGATGTCCAGCACATCGAAACGCGCGCGGCTCAAGCGGGCGCGGCTCAAGCGGGCGCGGCTCAAGCGGGCGCGACAGGCGTGCGGGGCCGGCCCGGGCTGATCGGGCCTGCTTTGGCGATTGCGCGGCGTGAGTACGCGAGCTTTTTCAGGGTCCCGCTGGGCTGGGTGGTGGCGGCGCTGTTCCTGCTGCTGTCGGGGTTTGTGTTTGCGCGGTTCTCGATTGTGCCGGGCGCACCGGCGACGATGCGTGACTTTTTCAACCTGTGGTGGCGCGTGCTGGTGATCATCAGCCCCGCGATCTCGATGCGGCTATTCAGCCAGGAGCACGCCTCTGGCACGGTGGACCCGCTGCTGGCGAGCCCGGCGCACGAGCTGAGCGTGGCGGTGGGCAAGTACCTCGGGGCGGTGGGCTTCTTGTTAACACTGCTGGCCCCGACGCTGATTTACGCGGGGCTGCTGATGGCGCTGGCGCGGCCGGACCCGGGGCCGATGGTCGCGGGGTATCTTGGGGTGCTGCTGCTGGGGATGCTGCAACTTGCGCTTGGGCTGCTGTGCAGCGCGCTGACGAGCAGCCAGACGCTGGCGTACCTCTCAACGCTCTTTGTGCTGGTGGGGCTTGAGCTTGGCGCAACGTACGGCTCGTCAATGGCGCCTGCGCCACTTGACGGGCTGCTGCTGGCGTTCTCAACAGACCTGCGGATCACCGACTTTTCGCGCGGGGTAATCGACACGGCGCACGTGGGGTACTTTGTGGTGGCGTCAGCGTGGCTGGTGGCGCTGACGGCTCTGGTGCTGCGAGCGCGGAGGTGGCGGTGAGCACCGGCGCGAAGCAAGAACGTGGCGGCAATGCGGCGCGGGCACGCGCGATCGTGCTGGCGGTCGTTGGCGCGCTAGCGCTGACGGCGGTGGCGGGTTTGCTGGTGCTGATCTTGGCGCGAACGAGCGTGCGGCTGGACGCAACGAGCACACGTGCGCACCGCCTCTCGCCGCGGACGGCACAGCTCGTGGCGGGGCTGCCGCGCCCTGTGACGCTGGTGGTGGCCGACCAGCTTTCGCGGCTTGACCCGGCGGTGCGCGAGGGGCTAAGCGATGTGCTGGACAAGCTGACGCGGGCGCGAGCGGGCACGGGCGCGACGTTCACGGCACGCCTGATGGACACGGGCTCGGCGCAGGGCCTGGCTGAATTTGACGCGCTGATGGCGGAGCTGGCGGGGCGCGAGCGGCTGGTGGTGGCGGATCGCGTTGAGGTGCTTACGCGTTTGGCCGGGCGGCTTGAGCAACTCGCGGGTCCGGTGGCGGAGATCGGCGCGTCGATGGAGCGGTCACGCGGGGCGGTGCTTGAAGGGCTGAACAAAAACGCGCAGGGGCGCTGGGACGCGTACGCCGCGGCGCTGCGGACGGCGGCGGATGACGCGCGGCGCGGGGTCGAGACGGCGCGGACGAAGCTCTCCAAACCAGCGACACCGCTGCCGGTGCCGGCGATTGATGAGGCCAAGGGCGCGCTGCTGGTGCCGGCGGAGGCGCTGAGCTTGGCACTGACGCGTCTGGCGGGTGACGTTGACAATCTCTCGCGTGCGCCGGAGCTGCCCGAGGCGCTGCGCGGGGTGCTGAGGCCAATCGGCGCAGCGCTGGGGCCGGTGCGCGATTTAGCGGCGGGTGTGGCGGGCGAGGTGGGCGCAGTGGCGCCGCCGCGGGTGCTGATGATCGCGCGGGCAATCGAGCGCGGGCGTGCGTGCCTGCTGATTGCCGGGAGCGCCGACGACGGGATGGGCGTGGAGCTGGTGGCGATCGAGCCGGCGGCGCTGCTGACTTCGCGGGCGGGCGTGAGCGCGCGGGCGGCATCGGAGGACCTGATCGCGGGCGCGCTGTCGAGCCTGACCTCGTCTGTGCGCCCGGTTGTCGTGCTGGTGCACGAGGCGGGCGAACGGCTTGCGCCGGGTGGCTTTGCGCCGTTTGGTGAGGCGGTGCGGCGGCTCTCGACGCGAGGCATTGACACGACCGAGTGGGCGGTGATGCTGGACCGGGACATGCCGGCGACGCTCTCGCGGGTTGACCCGTTGAGGCCGGCGGTGTTTGTGTTCGTGCCGAGCTTGGTGGATTCGCGCTCGGCGCGGGCGGCGTCGATTGCGCGGTACATCGATGCGCTGCGGCGGGTGATTGACGATGGTCGCGCAGTGCTGGTGAACGCGGAGCCCTCGCTGGTGGTGGCGGCGGGCGCGCCCGACCCGGTGCTGGGGCCGCTGACGGCGATGGGCGTCACGGTAGAGAGCGGGCGCGTGCTGCTGGAGGAGGCGAAGGTTGGGACGCGGCGCGTGGTGAGCCCGAACGCCGACGTGGTGGGCGCGCCGCTGGTTGTTGCTGGCGCTCAGGGTGGCGCGGGCGCAGGTGGTGGCGCGGGCGCGGGTGGTAGCGCGGTCGTGGAGCATCAAGACGGTGAGGTGGTTCCCGGCGCGCTGGTTGCGGGGTCTATGTCAGGGCTGCCGACGCGGCTGGTGACGGCGGTGACCATCGGGGTTGAGGCTGGCTCGGGCAAGACCAGCGGGGGTGTTGGCGCGGGTCAGCAGGTTCGCATCAGCCCGGTTTTGCAGGTGGCGGCGACGCCCGCGCGGTGGCTAGAGAGCGAGTGGAATGAGTACCGCGACGCGGTGCTGCAGGTGCGCGGCGACTTCACGCGGATTGCGCAGGGCCCACGCTTTGACACCTCGGGCGATCGGCGTGCCGAGAGCGGGGCGTACACGATTGCCGCGGCGGTGACGCGTGAGCTGGCGGGTGATGGTGGCGTCGTTCAGGCGGGCCAGCAGCGGATCATGGTGGTTGGCGCGGCGGGTTGGTTTACTGACTCCGTGGCTCAGCAGCAGGCGGAGGTAGACGGGCGTGTGGTGGCGTTGCTGCCCGGGAACTTGCAGCTTTTGGAATCGTCGGTGCTGTGGCTTGCGGGGCAAGAGGATCAGCTTGCACGCGGCGCGGTAAGCGTTTCGACGCCGACGATCCCGGCGCTGAGCGGCGGGCAGGTGGCGACGATCCGCTGGGTGCTTGGGCTCGGGGTGCCGTTACTGGTACTGCTGGCCGGGCTGGCGTACCGGCAACTGCGGCGGTAAGTAGAGCAGCGACGAGCGACGAGCGATCAATGACGGACGATGGACGATGGACGATGAGCGTCGGGCCTGCGTCCCATTGGCCGGTTGAAAAGCCGGCCCCCACAAAGCAAAGACATGGCGCGTTGAAAAACCGCTCCGAAGGCCAGCAAAGGCCAAGGTAAAATTACAATTGATCACGGTCGCGGGTGCTGACGGGCCACGTGCGCGACATGGGCCACGAAGCCGTCGGCGGCAGTGGTGAGCATCGCCAGAACGTGGTCAAAGGCAGCAGGCCCATCGTGGTAGGGGTCGGGGACGCCCGGCGCGCTGGCGACATCGGCGGCGTAGGCGGGGTCGAATGCGGTGAGAAGAAAGACGCGGCCTGGGAGGCAGCCGAGCTTGAGCAGGTCAGCGCGGTTCTGCGCGTCCATAGCGAGGTAATAGTCAAAGGGCGGGTGCAGGTCGGCTTCGCGGCTGAACTGGCGGGCGGTGTGCTGGAGCGTGAGGCCCGCGCGAGCGGCGGCGTCGATGGAGCGTTGGTCGGCGGGTTTGCCGATGTGCCAAGGACCGGTGCCGCAGGAATCGACGTGCAGCCGCAGATTTGCGCGCTGCGCGGCGAGCTGGATGGTCAGGCGAGCCAGTGGCGAGCGGCAGATGTTGCCGAGGCAGACCACGAGCACGCGCGTAGGTGCTGAGTTCGGATCACTCATGGTGCGGCGCTCGAAACAGTGCTTGCGATTGTGCCAGGAGTCTCGCGGAGGGCGTCGTGCTGCGCGGCGCTAGTCCAGAGCTGTGCGCAGAGCGCTGCGAGCGGCGTGTGGGCGGCAGACAGAGCCGCGGCGTGCCGGGCGAGCTGGGTGCCAACGGCGGCGCAGCGCTGGCCGTCGTGGTCGCGCTTATCTCGCCCCAAGATGTGCATCGGTCCTGCGAGGGCTGGGAGCGATGAGTCGTGCGTGAGCAGCGCGAGCTGCGTCGCTGCAAGGCCGGGGACATCGAGCAGCCAGCGCGAGAGCGCGGTGCTGGGCGCAACCACGGGGATGCCGGCGGCGGCGGCGGCGTGGGCGAGCAGCAGTCCTGCGGGGGCGGGGTGGTCGGGCCCGTGCCAGATGGCCAGGTCAATGGCGGGGAGCATCGCGGCGAGCGGACGCGGGGTGACGAAGATGTCCCACGGGTGGCTGAAGGCGGCGCTATGGCGGACGGCGCGGTGGACGTCGGTGGCGTCTTGATGCACGATGGCGTGCGCGGGGATGTCGGCCAGGTGCAGCATGCCGACGGAGCTGACAAACTGACGCGCTTGGCCCGCGGCGGGCGGGTCAGCCAGCAGGAGCACGCCGAGCTCTGTGGGCTTGAGGCCAAGCTGTTGACGCAGGGCGGCGCGAAGGTTGGCTTGCTGTGTTGGCGATTGAGCGGGTGGCGGGGCGAAGGTCGGCGGGGTGTGGGCGTTGATGGTCCAGCGTTCAGCCAGCGGCGCGAGCGTGGCGGTAATGGGGCTTGCAAGATCACTGGGCCCGCGGGGCGGGTGCAGGGGTGTGCAGAGCAATGTGGCGCGAAGGCCGGCGATGCCCAGGGCGCGGGACATCAGGTCGCGCGCGTCAACTGACCATGCGTGGACGACGAGTCGCGCTGGGCGCGGTAGGGTGGCGCTCAGGTGGCCCAACCAGGCGGCGACGCGGCGCGCCGAGGGGATGATCGGCACGTCGAGTTGGCCGGGGAGACGGGTATCAAGCGGCGCGAGGGTGTGCGTGACGGGGACGCCGAGGGCTTCGAGGCCCGCGCGTGTGCCAGCGGGCCCGATAGCGAGTGTGTGGTGGTGGAAGTCGTGCGTGGGCGCGTTGGCGTTGGGCGTGCCGTTGATGACCGCGCGGAGCGCGAGGGCTTGGTCCCAGCCTCCTGAGGGGAGCGTGACGACGTGGAGGATGTCGGTGGTGGGCCTTGCGGGCATCGGTGTTGTGGTGGGCTGATTTGGCCGGTTGTTTGGTCGGACTGGCTGCTACTGGCGCTCGCGGAGGCGCTTGGGTGCTTCGCGGTTTTCGTGGGTGTAGAACATCTGGGCGAGGGCGAGCCCGGTCACGCGCGCGAGGTCCTGCAATGCGGCGTTCTGCTCGCCGCCGCCGGGCTTTTCGGTGGCCTGAGCGGGGATGTCAACGTCGAGCTTGGCCCAGTCGGTGGTGCCGGGGGGCGGGAAGAGGCGGTTGCCGGTGGTGGCGTCAACAACGCGTACGCGCAGGCGTGTGAAAGGGCTGTACGTCTGGCCGTCGGGCGAGAGGGCAAACTCATCAACGGTGGCGTAGATGACGGTCTCGGCCTTGAGGGCCTGGCCGAGCTCGGCGATGGTCAGCGGGCTGCCGAAGCGCTCGCGGGCCATCACGCCGAGGGCAAGGTTGCTCTTCACCATGTCATTTACGAGCTTGCGCCTGAGGATCTCTTCCTCGGCTGAGCGGCCCACGATGTCGCGCAGCGAACGCTGCGGCGTGCGGCTGGCGCGGTCGTCGATAACGATGACCGTGACCTTGGTGGGGTCAAGGGTGTACTGGGCCTGGGTCTTGGGCGGGCCGGAGGCCAGCACGGCGATGGGGCCGATGATGTTGCACCCGGCCAGCAGCGCAGCCGTGGCGGCCAAACACAGCAAGCACGCGAGGCGTGCGGCGGGGGCGAGCGTGACGGCCTTGGCGGCGCGGTGCGTGCGTGTTGTGGGCATGGCGGGTGTGCTAGTACTTGATATCGGGCATCTCTTCGTGCTGGTAGAACAGCCAGCTTGCGCGCTCAACAAGGCGCCGGGTCAGCTCGCTGTTGACCGCCGGGCCGGGGATCTCGGCCTGGCTGAAGCCGGGCTGGTCGGGGAAGCGGACGGTGATGGTTTTCTGATAGGCGAAGTCGTCGGGCAGCGAGCCGTCGGCCTCGACCACGGCGATGCTGGCAGTTGCGGTGCCGTCCCAGATATACGAGTTGCCGCGGTCGTTGAGGCGGTAGTCGATGACCTCAATACGGATGACGCGCTGCACGCCCAGTTCGCTGGCGACAGCGCTAATAGGCCTTGCGGGCCAGCTTGGGCGGTTAAAGGTGTACTCGAGGGTTTTGATGGGCGGGACGAAACCCGAAGCGCCGGCGTTGTCTGCCACGCGGATGGCGACATCGGCGGTGATCTTCTGGACCAGCTCTGGATACTGGGCGAGGATGACCGCGGGGGCGGTGACGAGCACGACAAAGCTTTTGTCGGTCAGGCCCTCGTACTCAGCCTCGATGGTTTTGGGCGTGCTTTTACGGATGTTCTCAGCGACGCCGCCGATGAGCATGCCCACGCCGCACCCGCCCAGTATGGACAAGGCCGCGAGGGCGAGTGCGGCGTAGAGCACTGAGAGCGCTCGCTTGTGGTTGCGGGTGCGGGCGCACGAGCGAGCACGGGTGCGGGCGCGGGCGGGGGCGCAGGTGGCGGCGGCGGCGGCAGGCTTGAGGTCGGTCCGGTGCATGGTGATGCGGATCGTACGAGCGCGGGGCCGGTTGGGTTGCCAGCGGCGAAAAGCCAAACGGGAAGCGGGGCGTGCGGGCTCTTAGCTACCAGATAAACCACTTGTAGGCCCAGGCCAAGAGCAGGACGCCGCCGACGATCAGCAGCATCCGCGGGCGAGCAAGGGGGGCCAGCGGCGCGTGCACGCGGAGGCCCAAGAGGGCCACGAGCCCGGCGAGCCAGGCGGTCGAGGCGGTCAGTACGGCGAGGATCGCGCCGGCGGGCTGGACGGCCAGTGCGGTCAGCAGTCTGCCGTTGGCGGCGAGGGCGAAGGAGGTGGTCATGCCGCAGGTCATGCAGGGCTTGTTGAAGGCGAGTACGAACCCGCAGACGGGCAGGCCGAGCTTGAGGTGTGTGCCGTGGCCGCGGGCGTCGGGCGTGAGGGCGGCGCTGACGATGAGCAGGCCGAGGGCGGCGAGCATGACGGCCAGGGCCCATAAGCGGGTTACTGTGGGAGCTTTGGCAGCGGGGTTCGCGGGGGTGGTCAGTGAGGGGTAGGCCATGGGTGCAACTGGGGGCGCCATCAGAGCGTAGGGATTGTGACGGCGTGGCTGTTGCTGGGCGGGTGGTGGTGCGTGCGGGAGGACGGCCGCGCGGGCGAAGCTGGCGTGACCGGTTCGCGTTCGTAACTCAGGCGGGTTGTCGGGTCGTGGGCTTTGATGGGCGTGGGCAGCGGGGTTGATGTACAATCATGGTTATGTCAGCAGCAACGTTGAGCGGTCCGACTCGGTGGCGTTTGGGCGGTCGTTTGAGCGGTCGTTTGAGCGGATTCACGCTCATTGAGCTGCTGGTAGTCATCGCGATCATCTCGGTGCTGATGAGCATCCTGCTGCCAGCCTTGGCTGGCGCGCGGCAGACGGCGCGGAACGTCGCATGCTCGGCGCGGCTTCAACAGCAGGGCGTGGCGCTGCAGATGTACTGGAACGATTACGACCTGACGATGCCGCAGTACTTTGTGGACATCGGCGGGCAACGCAGCAACATCGGGACGCTCTACGGCGGCAAGAAGGGCACGCTGCCAGCGTTCGAGATCAATCAGGTCGGCGCTGAACGTCGGCCGTTAAACCGCTACCTTGAGCTGGGGCAGGTGCCGCCGGACAGTGACCCAGGGGTATTTCAGACCGAGATCTTCAAGTCACCGTGCGACCGCGGCGGTGATGTGCCGGGCATCGGGCCGGTGGCGAGCATGTACGACCTACTGGGCACGAGCTACACGGTCAACGGTCATGACCTGCGCGGTGATTCGTTCTGGACGATGATCCCGCCAGCGGGCGGGCGGATGCCGTACATGATCACGCCGACAAAGACGTGGGTGATCGCGAGCCAGCCGGTGTACAACTTTCAGGCCGAGACCGACGGCGGAAGCACGCCCGGCAACCGCGGCATGAGGTGGTACGGGCAGCGGAGCAGCCAGGTCAACATGCTCTTCTCTGACCTGCACGTGGGCGGGCCCATCACGCTGCCCATCACGATGACCAACGCGACGCAGGACTACACGTTCTTGCCGCAGCCTGATTGGAACAAGGGGCCCGCGGGGCAAGGCGGCGGCGGCGATGGCACGCAGCCCCCCAGTGAGCCCCCCACTGAGCCCCCCAGTGAGCCCCCCAGCCAGCCCGGCCCGGGCGGGCTTATTGGTGGTGCGCAGCGGTGAAGCACAGGCAGAGTGAATCACTGCCCCGCTAAACGAGTAGCGTGCTAACTCAGTGCGGCATAACAAGGCCGAGGCGTTTGAGCGTGCCGCGAAGCTCTTTGGGGAACTCGCTGGTCCGGTCGATGGTCTCGCCGGTGACCGGGTGCGTCAGGGCCAGGCGGTGCGCGTGCAGGGCCAGGCGCGGCGCGAGGGCGGCGATCTTTCGCGGTGCGTAGAGCCCGTCGCCAAGGATTGGGCAGCCGATGGCCTCAAGGTGAACGCGAATTTGATGGAGCCGCCCAGTGAGCGGGCGGGCCTCAATCAGTGCGCCGATGGGGTTCTCTCCGGGTGGGACGGAGAGGACGCGGAAGGCGGTCACGGCAGCCTTGCCGCGGCGCGTGACCTTGGCGAGCTTCTTTTCGCCCAGGCGTTTGGGCTCGGTTTCCAGCAGTGGCAGCTCGATGAGCCCGGCAATTGTCGAGGGGGCCTTGGCACAGATGGCCCAGTAGAACTTGCGGACACTGCGAGCCTCAAACTGCGATCGAAGATGGTCGTAGGCCTGCTGGGTGAGGGCGATGGCGAGGATGCCGCTGGTCTCGCGGTCAAGGCGGTGGACCAGGCCCCAGTCGCGTGCGTTGCCCAGGCGGTTGAGCCGGGAGCCGTAGCGGGCCATGAGCCCGTTGAGGAGCGTGTCGTCCTCGTGGCCCTTGCCGGGCTGAGTGACGAGGCCGGCGCGTTTGTGGATGATGGCGAGGTGCTCGTCCTCAAACAGCACGCCGAAGGTGACGCTGGGGGTGGGGATGACCGAGTGGAGCGACTCCCGCGCGGGGGCCCGTGACGCGTCACGCTTGGCGGCGCGGTCTTTGATGTGGGTGCCGACGGCGCCTGTCGACGAGCGGCCCTTGGGGCTGGCGCGTGCGGAGGTGCTGCGAGTAACGCGCGACTTGGGTGGTGGTCTGGTCATTCGGTGATGCACGCCTGCCAGTCCATGTACCAGCGCAGCTCGCCGGCCTTGGGGTTGACCGAGAGGATCGGCAGCTCGTCGGCGAGCGCCGGGTCTTCAAGGCGCCAAGCGGCGGAAACGCGCGCGAGCGTCTTGGCCTTCGCAGCACCCGTAACGAGCACCGCGACGCAGCGGCTGGCGTTGAGCAGGTGGGCGGTCATCGTCACGCGCGGGGGGGGCGTGACCTCGGGCCCGTCGTTGATGAGCACCAGCCGCGGCGGGTCAGTGCGATCACGCAGTGCGATGCTGCGCGGGAACAAGCTGGCGGTGTGCGCGTCGGCCCCCATGCCCAGCACGACAAAGTCGAGGCGGTCTTGCCCGCGCTCGCGCCACTCAAGCACCGAGCGGAGCGTCTGTTCGTAACGAATGTCGGCGTCGGGCTCGGTGGCCTCCATCGGGTGAACCTGCGCTTCGGGTATGCCGGAGTGGTCAACCAGGATGTCGCGGATCTGCGCGAAGTTGCTCGCCGGATCGTCAAAGCTGACGCGCCGCTCGTCAACGATCCAAAGGTGCGTGCGTGTCCAAGGCAGGTGGCGGAACCGCGGGTCGAGCATCAGGCGGCGGTACAGCGGCAGCGGCGTGCTGCCCCCGCTTAGGGCCAGGTGAAAGTCACCAAACGCTCGCACGCAGGCCTCGGCCTGGGTCAGCAGGTCAAGGGCGAGCGCGTCGATGGTGTCGTCTGCGTGGCGGCGAAGACAGACGGTGCCGGGCAGGCGCGGCGCGGCGGGTGGGTGGTCAACGTCGTACGGGTTCATCGGGCCTCAGCGTAGGGTCAGCGCCCGGCGGCTATATTCGGCGCGTGCAAGTCACACTAGTGGGCTTTGGCGTAGTCGGGCGGGCGCTGGCGGGCCAGCTGCGCGATCAACACGCACTGCTCGAACGGCTGACGGGCGGGGCGGTGGTGCTGGCGGGCGTCTGCGACACCCGCGGTTGTGCCGTAGCGCCGCGCGGGCTGGATATAGACGCGCTGCTGGCGCACAAGGCGACCGGGCAGAGCGTCGGGAGCTTTTCGAGCAGCACAGGTGGCGAGGGCGCGATCGCGCGTGGGTTTGATGCGGGGTTTGGGCCCGCGCAGTTTGTGGCCGCCCAAGGTCGGCTCGCCGGTGACGCCGGCCCGAGGGTGGTGGTTGAGAGCGGGCCCAGTGACCTTAAGCATCCCGCGCCGGCGGTTGAGAATCTGCTGGCGGCGATGCGCAGCGGGCTTCACGCGGTCAGCGTCAACAAGGCCCCGCTGGCGGTCGCGATGGCCGCCCTGCTCGAGGCCGCGGCGCACAACCGCGTGCAACTGCGCTACAGCGGGACCGTTGGGGCCGGGACGCCCGTGCTGGCGCTGGCCCGGCAGGCGGCCCTTGGCGACCGGGTGCTGGGCGTGCGGGCGATCATCAACGGGACGACAAACTTCATTTTGCACCGCATGGCGACGCAAGACGAAGCGTTTGACGCAGCGCTGGCTGAGGCGGTGCGGCTGGGGTATGCCGAGGCCGACCCGAGCAACGACATCGACGGCGTAGACACCGCTATGAAGCTGGTGATCTTGGCCAACCACTTGCACGATCTGCGCGACGGCGGGCATCGGCCAAGTTATGCCGACGCGCGGGTGCAGGGCATCCGCGGGCTGAGCCTTGCGCTGATCCGCGAAGCCCGCGCTCGTGGCAAGACAATCAAGCTGCTCGGGTCAATTGACGTTGACGGCGGGCTGAAGGTTGAGCCGACGGAAGTAGACGCGGGCGGGCCGATGGACACGCCGCGGAACGTGAACGCGGTCTGCCTAAGCCTTGAACGTTGCGGTGAGGTGACGCTGGTGGGCCGCGGCGCTGGCGGGCCTGAGACGGCGACGGCGATCGTGCGCGATCTGGTGGACATTGCGCGTGTGCACAGAGGCGGGTGAGGAACGTGGTTGGGGTGAGTGGGCGGGGGCCAGAATCTGGAGCGACCATGCGGATTGTCATGAAGTTTGGTGGGACCAGCGTGGCGGACGCCGAGCGGATTCGGCACGTCGCGGCGCTGGTTGTCAGCGCCAGCGCTGAGCACAATGTGGTGCCTGTGGTCTCGGCGATGGACCAGGTCACCGAGATGCTGCTGGACCTGGCGGACGCGGCGGCCTCCGGCAACTCGATGCAGGCCGAGGCGCTGCTGAAAGCCGTGCGCGACAAGCACCTCGCCGCGGCGTATGCGCTGGGCGCGCAGCAGGCGGTGACGGCCCTGCTCGAGCGGCTGGAGGGGCTGGTTCGGGGCGTGCTGGCGCTGGAGGAGCTCACGCCGCGGGCGCGCGACGCGATCGTGGCCTTTGGTGAGCGGCTGAGCTGCGCGATGCTCTCGCACGTGCTGGGCGCGCGTGCGATGGACGGGCGCGAGGCGGGGATCGTCACTGACGACCACTTTGGCGAGGCCGACCCGCTGATGGACCTCTCGATGTACCAGGTCGGCCAGAGCCTTGGCCCGCTGCTGGACGCGGGCGAGCGGGTGGTGGTAACGGGGTTTGTCGCGGCGAACCAGCACGGGGTGACCAGCACGCTGGGGCGCGGGGGCAGCGACTACACCGCGACGATCCTGGGTGCGGCGCTGCGGGCCGATGAGATCTGGATCTACTCAGACGTTGACGGGCTGATGACGGCGGACCCGCGCAGCGTGCCCGACGCGCGGCTGCTGGCCCGCCTGAGCTTTGCAGAGGCCGTGGAGATGGGCAAGTTTGGGGCCAAAAGCATGCACCCGCGCGCGCTAGAGCCAGCGGCGGCGCACGGCGTGCCGGTGCGGATGCGCAGCACCTTCAAGCCCGAGCACCCCGGGACGCTGATCAGCGACAAGCAGGCCGAGGGCGGGGCGGGGGCCGAGGGCGGGCGCGTGAGCATTGTGCGGTGCGTGCCGATGCTCAAAAACCTGGCGATGGTCAACATCGGCGGGGCGGCGATGATCGGTCGGCCGGGCTCGGCCAGCGAGGTCTTCGCAGCCCTGGCGGGGCAGCGCGTCAACGTGCACATGATCTGCCAGAGCGTCAGCGAGGCGGGGATCTCGCTGGTAGTCGGGGGCGGGCAGCTTGATCGGGCAAAGGGCGCGCTGGAAAAGACGCTGCGTGGCGTGGGCTCGCCGCGAACTATCGAGGTGGTGCCGAACGTGTGCGTGGTCGCCGCCGTGGGCTCGGGGATGCGCGGGACGCGCGGGGTCGCGGCGCGGATCTTTACCTCGCTGGCGCGGGCGGGGGTTAACGTGATCGCCATCGCGCAGGGTTCGAGCGAGATGAGCATCTCGATTGTGGTCGAGGCGTCGGCCGGGCCGCTGGCGGTACGCGCGATCCACGATGAGTTCAGCCTGGGCAGCTAGAGAGCGGGCACTTCGGCACTTCGGCACATTGAACTCGCGCACATCCGCGCACGGGCACATGCCCACGGGGCCGCGGCTGAATCTGGCAAAAAGCAAACAACCCCGGGCAAGGGCCTGGGGTTGTTGTGCGATACAAAGCGGGCGAAGGGACTTGAACCCTCGACCCTCACGTTGGCAACGTGATGCTCTACCACTGAGCTACGCCCGCGCTTTGACTTGTCATCCGGTCGGGGCGGGCCGTTGCGGGCTCGGTCCTGACCGGGGGAGAAGGATACCCGCTGGTGGGCGTTTGGTCAACGCCTCCGCGTCACGCGACGATTCTTCAGGCCAGCCAAGGCCGGTTGGGTGGTTCGGGGCGGGCTGGGCCGAGGTTTGAGGACCTTGGCAGGCTTGTCTTACGGCTCTCCGGCGGAAGCGCTAGGGCTGGCAACGGGCCCACTTACAGGCTGACCAGCGGGCCTACCAGCCCGGGCCAAAACATCAACTACCTGCTGAATCGTGTAGGCGTTGCTCAGCCAGGGCTCAGTCAGCCCCGGGCCCCAGATCACCAGCAGCGGAACGCCCGGCTGCTTCAGGGCCCGCACACGGTCCCAACCCGGGGCCTTGCGGCTGGTCACATCGGCCCTGAAGGTCTGCACCTGGTTAATCTTGATCGCGTCCTTGACCTGCTGGGTCTGCAGCACGTTGCGCTCAAGGGTTTTGCAGATCAAGCACCAGTCGGCCGTGAAGTCGAGCATCACCACCTGACCCTGCGCCACCAGCGCGTCGAGCCCGGCGGGGTTGTACTCGCGCCACGGGATGCTCGAGGCCTGACCCGTCAGCTCCATCGCGACGTTCATGGTCTTGCGGGCTTCCGTCTCGGCCAAATAGTTCTCGCGGCTGGTCTCGGTCTCGCCGTTGGCCCAGAAGATCGCCAGCGCGGGCATCAGCAATGCCGCCAGCGACCAGCCGACACGCTTGCCGAACGAGGGCGTGATCTTGAACACGCGGTAGAGCAGCCAGAGCCCCGAGATGATGACCGCGACGGCCGCGAACCACCAGTAGAGATTGCGCCCAATGTATGGCTTCTCAACCACGAGGCTATTCAGACCGCTACCGATAAAGAAGATCGCCGCCGCGATGATCAGCAGGCCCATGACCTCTTTGAGCAGCACGCTAGCGGGCCCGGCGCGCGGAATGAACTTGACCAGCCGCGGGAACGCCGCCAGCAGCAGGTAGGGCAGGGCCATCCCGACGCCCATGGCCCCGAACATCAGCAGGATCACCGGCGTGCTACCCAGCTTGAGGGCCCAGGCGATCGCGGCACCCGCGAGCGGCGCGACGCACGGGGTCGCCAGCAGCGCGATCAAGATGCCAAACTTGATGGCACCGGGCGTGCTGTGATGGTCAGCGTTGATCGCGTAGACCCACTGCGGCAAATTGACGGTGAACAGCCCCAGAAGCCCCACGCCCATGAACAGCATGAAAAGACCGATGCCAAGGTTGAACTGCCAGAAGCTGTTCAGCTCGCTGATCCCGCCCAGCACGCCGCCGACGACCAGCCCGGCAATGACGAGCCAAAAGCCGACGATGCCCACGGCGGTCATGAGCCCCAGCCAGAGCAAGCGCCAGCGTGAGCCGGCGCTCTGCTGCAGGCCGATGATCTTCAGCGGAATAACCGGGAGCACGCAGGGCGTCAGGTTGAGGATGAACCCGCCAGCAAGGGCGATCAGCATGACCAGCGCGGTGCCGGTGTTGCCCCCGGCGGGGATGGTGATGGTGTAACCAAGGACGTTGATGACCTCGCCCGCGGGCGCTACGCCGCCAGCAATTGTGCCGCCAGTAGTTGCGCCGCCCCTGGAAGTTGCGCCGCTGGAACTGGATCCCCCACTGCTTGCACCAGCACTGACTGGCCCGTCCTCGGCAAGGATCGACGGGTCCAAATCTGCGAAGGCCTCCGCGTTCGCGCCCACCGGCATCGATCCGACCGCGAGCACGTCAAAGCTCACCGGCAGATCGATGGTGTCTTCGGGGAAGCAGGTCGTGTCGTTGCAGGCTTGGAAATACAGCCGAAGGGGCAGCGTGATGCGCCCCGCAGCGACGGCGGCTCCAACATGGACCGGGATGTAGACCGTTGTGGTCTGCTTGTAGCTCTCAATCTCGACCGGCTCGCCCGTGAACCCCACGCTGAGCCGCTGAGGCTTGGGCCACTGCGCCTGAGCAAGCCCGACTAAGACCCCGGGGGGCGCGGGCTTGTCATCGGCCAGCTCGATGCGCGTGGGGATCGGCACAAACCCCTCAAGCCCCTTGGGCACCGTGGGCTTGTGCGGCCAGATGTGCAAGCCACGCTCAAACTCAATCGTCACAGCGATCGCTAGACGCTCACCCGCCGGCGTACCGCTGCGCTGACTGAAGACCTGGGCCGATACGCCCTCAACACTCGGCTGCGCGATAGTCGAAGTACTCGCCGCGGGCAGGGCTCGCGCAATAGGCCCGGCGAGGGTGACCATCACCAGAGCCAGGGCAAGTGCGAAGTAGATGCGTCGTGACATGTGGTCTCGTGGGGGCGGGGGGCGTGAGGGCGTGAGGGCGGGGATTTAAGGAAAGGAGACCGGCGGCAACGCAGGCACCGCGTGCAGAGATCGTACGATTCTGGAGCACACAGCGGTTCGCCCTAGTGGGTTGGTCGCCGCGGGGCGACTGGGCTTGCGGAAGTGGCGTGATCCGCGGCCCAGATTCGTTTGCTGGCTTCCTTCGACGATACTCGCGCTGCCCGGTGCTCCGCGGTGCGTGACTCTGCTGGCGCAGGTGTTGGCGGCTCGGGGCGGCGGGTGCCGATAACATCCCGCGATGATCATGGACTTCTTCAGCGGCTTGATGAGCACCACCAGCACACTCGCGCAGGCGACCGCCGGCGCGGCCCAGACCGGTGCAGCAACCGGCGGCACCAGCCAGGCTCTGCCGGGCGGCGCGCCCGCGGCCGACCAGACCGTCAGCATCATTAGTCTGTTCTGGCAGAGTTCAGACCTGTTCACCGTCTTGCTGGTGCTCGGCTCGCTGGCCGCGGGCACGGTCATCGTCCGCTGCCTGATAGAGATTCGGGCCTCGCGAATCACGCCCGACGAATCAGAGCGGCAGGCAAGGCGCATGCTCGCTGAGGGCAACCTCGCGGGGCTTGAGAGCTACCTGCAGCGCGACGCGAGCTTCTACAGCCACGTGCTCCGAGCGGCGATGACCGTCCCCGGGCACGACCGCGCAGGTGTTCGAAACACCGCAGAACTGGCCGCCAGTGAGCAGTGTGCGCGGTGGTTCCGCAAGATCGAGCCGCTGAATGTCATCGGTAACCTCGGCCCTCTGCTGGGCCTGGCCGGAACGGTTTACGGGATGGTGCTGGCGTTCGTCAAGCTCGGCAGCGCTGGCGGGCAGGCCAACCCGGGGCTGCTCTCTGGCGAGATCGGTAAGGCACTCTTCCACACGCTACTTGGGCTGATTGTCGCGATCCCCTCTCTGCTGGTCTTTGGCCTGTACCGCTCGCAGGTTGACAAGCTGTGCACCCGCGCGATGGGCATCAGCGCCGAGCTCGTCGAGCTGCTGTGCGATGTTCGCCAGGCCCAGGCCGACACGCCGCCGACAACGCCGCCCGCGGCACAAACAGCCGCACAGCCCGCTGGGCCATCAGGACAACCCGCCGCCGGCGTGTTCAACGGCGTCTCTCGCACACAGCCCGCAAAAACCTGATCGCTGCACGATTCCCCCACTCTCCCCCTCAAATTCTCCCCCCACTCTCAACGCACTCACACCCCACGCGCGCCATTCACCAAGCAGCAAAGCCAGCGACCTTCAACCGATGCGACGCCGCCGGGCCAACTTGAACCAGACTTCGTACGAGCCGGTCAACGTGACCCCGCTGATCGATGTAGTCATGTGCCTGATCATCTTCTTCCTGATCGTCGGCAAGCTCGCGGGCGATCAAGCGTCGCTTGTCCGCCTGCCCACGAGCAGCGTGGGGAGGGGTGAGCGTGACGACCGCGCGGTGATCGTCGCCGTCGCGCCCGCAAGCGCCGCCGCCGGCGGAACGCTCTGGGGCGGGGTGCTGGTCCGCATCAGCGTTGACGGCCTGACCGCCAAAGACCCAACCGAGCTGCAGCGTCTGCTGCGCGAGCTTGGTGGCGCAAAGCTCCTGCTGGCCGGCCTGTCCGCGGCAGACCTCAAGACGCTCCCGGTGGTCGTACGGGCCGATCGTGACCTGCCCTTCGCCGCAGTTGAGCCCGCGCTCGCGGCGCTGGCGTCGGTGGGCATCAACCAGGTCGACTACGCGACCCAGCGCGTCGAAGCCGGCCCAAGTGCCGGCCCAAGTGGTGGCCCAAGTGGCGGCCCAAGTGGTGGCCCAAGTGGCGGTCCCGTTGTCGCGCCCACGGCTTCGCCCAACGCCGCGCCCAGAGGTGCGCCATGAGCACCGGCCCACTACGACGCCGCGCCGCCCGTGACCTCTCAAGCATGCACTTTGGCCCCAACATGACCCCGATGGTCGACGTGGTCATGGTCATCCTGGTCTTCTTCATGGTCTCCGCGGCGTTCCTCGGGCCAGAGTGGCTGCTGGGCGGGCTCGTGCCCAAGCCCGCGACGTCGCAGGGCGGCCCAGGCGGCCCCAGCTCGCAACCCGGTGCGGGCGTGCCCAGCGCGGGTGATCCACTCGCCACCGCGCCGGTCCGGTTTGTCATCACGCTGCGGCGCGGGCCAACTGATGGGGACGTGCGCGCCTCCGGCGCTGGCGTGACCGACGTGAGCATCGACGGCGTGATGGAGGCCCTCGCCGCTCGCGTGGGCCCAGCGGCCGACCAGGTCGAGGTGCTTATCAAGGCCGATGCTGGCGTCGCGTGGAGCGCGGTGGTCCGCGTCCACGAGCTGGCCCAGCGCATCGGCGTCAAGCGTGTCGGCCCGCAGATGGCCACACCCGTCAAGCCCGCAGGTTGAGCATGCACGAGAACACGCTGCTGGCGTTCATCGCGGGGCAGGTCAAGCAGCTGCCGCTGGGCGTGCTGGTGGGCCCGGGCGATGACTGCGCCGTGCTCGAAGCTTCAGCCGCGGTCATGCTTCTGACCACCGACCAGCTCATCGAGCTTCGCCACTTTGTGCTCGCTGGCACTGGCCCTATTGGGCCCACCGGTGGAACCGCCTCCTCCGGTAAGGCTCGTTCTGCTCGCGCCGGCCAGCTCACCCTCGAGCAGATCGCTCGCAAGGCGGTCGCTCGCAGCGTCTCAGACATCGCGGCCATGGGCGGGCTGCCGCGCTGGTCACTGGGCACCGGCGCGCTGCCGAGGGGCATGAGCGATGATCATGCGCGGACCCTCACCGCCGCGATGCACCACTGGGCCCGGCACTTCGGCTGCCCGATGGTCGGCGGCGACCTCGCGACCATCGATGGGCCGATGGTGCTGACCGTGGCCGTCGGCGGCGTGCCGCACGCGCGGCGCGGGCCCGTGCTGCGTAACGGGGCCAGGCCCGGCGATGTGCTGTACGTCACCGGCGCACTGGGCGGCAGCCTTGCCAGCGGGCGACACGCGAGCTTTGAGCCGCGGATCGCCGAGGCTCACGCTCTCTGCACGCTGCTCGGCCTCGCGCTGCACGCGATGATGGACCTCTCCGACGGCCTCGGGCTTGACGCCCACCGCATGGCCAAGGCCAGCGGCGTAACCATCGAGCTTGACAGCGCAGCGCTGCCGATCCACGCCGACGTGCCCCCGAGCACTTCACCTAGTCAAGATCGCTGGCGGGCGGCACTTGGTGACGGCGAGGATTACGAGCTGCTGATCGCCATCGACCCCACACACCCAGTGCCCGCGCTGTGCCCGGCTACCAACACGCCCCTTACCCGCGTTGGTCGCGTGCGCGCGGCTGGCGACAGCAACGCATCCGGCAACCGCAAAGCGGCTCGCGCTGGAACGTGCACCGTGCTCACCCCCGACGGCACCCTCGACGCCAGCACGATGGGCTGGGAACATCACTGATCGGGTCGTCGGCACCGGCCGCGCGGCGCACCGATACACTGCCGCCATGTACAGTTCAGTTGGTGCGTTTGTGCAGGGGCTCGAACAGGCGGGCGAGCTGGTCCGCGTCAACCGCCCGGTCTCGGCGGTGCTTGAGGTCGCGCAGATCGCCGACATGATGAGCAAACGCCCCGCGCCGTCGCCGCCGTCAGCCGCGGCCCGCGCCAGTGACCCGCGCTTCTACGCCCGCGGCGGCAAGGCCGTGCTCTTCTCGCAGGTAGAGGGCGCAGACTTTCCGCTGCTGATCAACGCCTGGGGCAGCTACAAACGCCTTGAAATGGCGCTGGATTGCCACGACCTCGGCCGCACGCCCGGCGGGTTTGAGGCTATCGGTAGCCGCATCGCCGAGCTCGTCAAGCCGCAGCCCCCGCGCGGCTTGCGTGAGGCGTGGGACAAAGCCCGCCAGTTTCTGCCGCTGCTGACCATCGCCCCGCGCCGGCGCAAGGGTGACGGCCTGTGCCAGCAGGTCGTCAAGACCGGCCCGCAGATTGACCTGACGCGCTTGCCGATCCTGCGCTGCTGGCCCCACGATGGCAACTTCGCCGCACTGGGCTATCCCGCGGGCGTCAACGACCAAGTACAGGGCATCTCGCGCGGCGACGACTGGAACGCAAAGTTCCGCGGGCGCTACATCACCCTCGCGGGCATCCACACCGTCCACGCAGACGACGCGGCCAGCGCCAAGCCCGCCAGCCACAACATCGGCATGTACCGCGTGCAGCTGCTCGGGCCAGACCGCGTCGCCATGCACTGGCACATGCACCACGACGGCGCACGCCACTGGCGAAGCTGGAAGAAGCTCGGCCGCAGAATGCCCGTGGCAATCGTGCTCGGCGGCGAGAGCGTGATGCCCTACGCCGCCACCGCGCCGCTCCCGCCGGGCATCAGCGAGCTGCTGCTGGCCGGCTTTCTTAACCGCGGCGGCATCCCGATGGTCCGGGCCAAGTCCGTCCCGCTCTGGGTGCCGGCCAACGCCGAGATCGTGATCGAGGGCTGGGTCAGCCCCGAGGCGGGGTTCATCGACTACGACCCGCGCTCGGGCGAAGCGATCGGCCCCGGCGCGGTCTTCGAAGGGCCCTTTGGCGACCACACCGGGTTCTACTCGCTGCCAGACCGCTACCCGCTCGTCGAGGTCACGGCCGTTACGCACCGTACCGACGCGATCTATCCGACCACCGTCGTCGGCCTGCCCCCGCAAGAGGACTACTACCTCGGCAAAGCGACCGAGCGGGTCTTTCTGCCGCTGCTCAAGACCATCGTTCACGACATTGACGACTACGACCTGCCGCAGTTCGGCGCGTTCCACAACTGCGCGATGGTCAAGATCACCAAGGCCTACCCGCTGCAAGGCCGGCGCATCATGCACAGCGTCTGGGGCGCGGGACAGATGGCCTGGACCAAGTGCGTGATGGTCGTTGACGGTGAGTGCAACGTGCACGACACCTTCGCCGTGCTCCGCGCGTGCGCCATTCACTGCCACCCGCTGCGTGATGTTGAGCTGGTCCACGGGCCGCTGGACATCCTCGACCACGCCGCCCCATTCGTCGGCGCGGGCACCAAGCTGGGCTTCGACGCCACCCACAAACGCACCGGCGAGAGCGTCCACGGCATCCCGACAGACGACGCCTCACCACTCGCCCCCACGCGCCTTGCGCCCATGACCGACATGGAAGCCGCCCACTACCTGCACGCCATCACGGCCCTGCCGGGCGTCACCGGCGCAAGCCTGCCCGAGACGCTCGCACGCGGCTGGCTAATGGTGACCATCGACAAACCCGCGCCCGCAATCGCCCAGCCCGGGCCCAGCGGCATCGACACGCTCAAGGCGATCTACCAGCTTGATGCCGGCGCTCTGGCGATCGCTCAATCGAGCCTCCCGCCGTTCGTGATCGTGCTGAGCCACGGGGTTGACCTCGCGGACCCTGACGCGGCGCTGTTCCATTGGCTGGCGCACTTTGATGCCGGGCGCGACGTGCTGCGCTGGCAGTCGGGCGACCGACGCACGCACCGCATGGGCATGGACGCGACGGTCAAGAGCCCCGCCGACACGCGGCTGGGCGTCCCCGCGCGGGCCTGGCCGCCGGTGCTGAAGATGGACCCGAAAATCATCGAGCGCGCCATCGCCCGCTGGACCGAGCTGGGCCTGGGCGAGCGGGGCCCGGGCGATGCGTAACGCGCGGCAATTGTCACTCTCACCCGCCCCCTGCTAACCTTGCGTCCGATGCCCGCCGCCAACGCCAACAATGCACCCGGGCCGACCCCCGCCGACGCGCCGCTGCTGGAGGTCCGTGACGTCACCAAACGCTTCGGCCCGACCGTTGCGCTCAGCGACGTCACGCTCTCCATGCGCGCCGGCGAGGTCCACGCCCTCATGGGCGAGAACGGCGCCGGCAAGAGCACCCTGGGCAAGGCGATCGCCGGCCTGCACAAACCCGACACCGGCCTTATCACCCTCGCGGGCCGCCCGCTGGTGCTCGGCTCGGTCAAAGACGCTTACGACGCGGGCATCCGCATCGTCCATCAAGAGCTCGCTCAGTGCCCAAACCTCAGCGTCGCTGAGAACCTTTGCCTTCACAACATGCCCAGCCGAATCCGCGCGCTGGGCTGGGGCGTGCAGTACCGCGCAATGGCCGACCGCGCCGCCGCACTGCTCAAAGACCTCGCACCCGAGATCGACGTGCTAGCCCCGCTGGGCACCCTCGCGCCCGGCCGCCGCCAGATCGTGCAGATCGCCAGCAGCCTTGACAACGCGGGCGACGAACGCAAGAACCCGCGCGTAATCATCTTTGACGAGCCGACCAGCTCGCTGAGCGTCGCCGAGGCCGACCGCCTGATGGCGATCATCCGCCGCCTCGCCGGGCAGGGGCTGCTGGCGGTCTACGTCAGCCACCGGATGAACGAGATCTTCAGCTGCTGCGACCGCGTCAGCGTCCTGCGCGACGGGCGCTTCATCGCCACCAGCATCATCAAGGACATCAACGAGGACGTGCTGGTGGGCCAGATGATCGGCCGCCAGCTTGACGCCGCCGCCTCTGGCTCGCGCAGAAACCCTGCGGGCGACGCCAGCCTACCGGTCCTCGAGGTCCAGCGCCTGCGCAGCCCAGGACGCCTCAGCAGCGCCAACCTCAGCGTCCGGGCGGGCGAGATCCTCGGCGTCGGCGGGCTCGTCGGCGCCGGCCGCAGCGAACTGCTCGACGCCATCTTCGGGCTCGACCCCAAGGCCTCCGGCGAGGTCCGCGTCGTGGGCCGGCCCATCAAAGCGGGCGACGCGCGCGGCGCGATCCGCGCCGGCATGGGTTACGTGCCCGAAGACCGCCGCCTGCAGGGCCTGTTCTTCCAGCTCGGGATCGACGAGAACATCCTTGCGCCCAGCATGCCCGCGCTGGCCAAGCTGGGCATCCGCAACCCACTTGGCGAGATGCGACTGGTCAAAGAGCAGATCAAACGCCTCCAGGTTAAGGCCGCCGGATTCAAGAGCCTCCCTAGCGAGCTCTCGGGCGGCAACCAGCAGAAGGTCCTCATCGCGCGCTGGCTCACCGCCAAGACCCGCGTCCTGCTGCTCGACGAGCCGACCCGCGGCATCGACGTGGGCACTAAACGCGAGATCTACCGCCTCGTCCGCGAGGCCGCCGACGCCGGGCTCGCCGTGCTCCTGGTCTCAAGCGAGATGCCCGAGCTGCTCGCCCTCTCAGACCGCATCATTGTCATGAGCCAGGGCCGCCTGACCGGCGAGCTGCGCGGCACGCAGATGACTCAAGAGAACATCCTGCGACTCGCCACCCTCGCACAGGCAAGCTAATGACAAGGGACAAGGGACCAAGAGACCCAGCGGCACTGGCCACCTTGAACCACGCCCCGACGCGTCTACAATCGCCCCCTACTCGCTCGCGTAGCTCAGTTGGCTAGAGCGCGGTCTTCACACGGCTGAGGTCACAGGTTCGAGTCCTGTCGCGAGCACTTGGTTTGGACGCACGCCCCGGCATCACGCCCGGGGCGTTGCCGTTTCTGGCCGTGGCCGCTCGCCTTGGATCGTTGTCCTTCCCCCCCGTCGGTTTAAATCTTTAGTCGGCGGGGCTTTACAACCCGCCATGCCTTCGCATCGCTCCATGCGTTCGCGCCGCGTGGTGCCGTCCATCGCGTGGGGCGTTCGCGCCGCGTGGGGCGTTCGCGTCGCGCGGGGCCGTGCATCGCGTGGGGCCGTGCATCGCGTGGGGCAGGATTACGTCCTGCCACTCTATCTTTGCTTTC
>Ga0105047_10004591_pt1 | contig 23958 bp, 15 predicted proteins | sample MAT04_FD_78384 | JGI IMG/M metagenome (GOLD analysis project Ga0105047, IMG submission 78384) | Freshwater microbial communities from Lake Fryxell liftoff mats and glacier meltwater in Antarctica - MAT-04 (megahit assembly) | ecosystem: Environmental > Aquatic > Freshwater > Ice > Liftoff... | reverse complement strand
TCCGACGCCCGGCGCCGCGCAAGACTTCGTCCGCGAGGTCTTCCCCGCAGCAGTGGGCTTCTTTGAGAGCCGCGCGATCCGGCCCGGGCAGCGAGAGGAGTGGTGGCGCGAGCGTCGCGTCGCGAACGTTGGCGCGTTGCGTACCTATCTCACCGCCAACGTTTCGCGTGATGAGATCCCGCGAGCGGAGACCGAAGCACTTGTTCTCGCTGTCGAGAGAACAGCAACCGCAACCATCGAGGTGCTGGTGCGGAACATGAGTGTGCGACGACGCGCCGAACTCATGCTGCGCCTCCCGGCCATTTTCGCGAGTCCCGCCAACCCCGTCGGTCTCGCCGCCCTCGTCGATGTCGCTGTGCGCGAAGCGTGGCCGCCTGAGCCCGTCGACGGGCTCCTCGCGATGCAACTCGACGGGGCCTTTTGCGCGCTCGCTGCCGCGCAAGGTGAAGAGGCGATCGCGACAGCGCTTGCCTCCGCTGTCGTTCGCGATCCCATGCGAGCTGACCTCGTCGCGTATCTCGTTCTCCGCAGCTACGAACGCGTCCAGCGAGGCGAGACGCCGCTTTTCGACCACAAACACCGCGCCGAGATGAGCAGTCGCCTATGCGATCTCATAGAAGCCGACCCTGCTGCCGTCATCGACAGCTCCAGCATCCCGCTAATTATGGTGGTACTGAGACGCACTCAAACGGACCGTTGGTCTTCGTGGGTTGAGAGGCAGTGCGCGGATCCGAGTGCCGTGGTTCAGCTGGTATGGGGATGCATGGTTGGCGAGAATGAGCGACCTCAGATCGCGGAAGTATTCGGTGCCGAGGTCGCTTTGCTGCTCGAGCAACGGCTCGGCAGGGTGACGGACGAGGCGATGCACCACCTCGATCCCAGCGGCGCCCAGCGGGCGTTTGTGGGGCGGCTGCGCGAGGAAAGAGCAAGAACGGAGGCCGCGCAGGCCAGGCGAGGCTGAGGACCTAAAGATGGTACAGTCCGCCTCCACTCCGATGACGCAATCTCGCATCATGCGCCGCTTGATCCGCTCCGGTACGACCGGCGACGCGACGGAGTTCCGCCGTGCGGCCGAAGATCTCATCCGCGAGGAGAGGCAGAAGAAGCACCACCTGCTTGCCAACGACCTGGAGCAGATCCTCGTCGGCGGCAGCTCGCAGACGAAGCCGCCGAGCCGCGCCTACGAAACGCCGCGCGACCGCGAGCGCGGCCTCGCGCTCGTCGACGTGTACGCCCCGCGGCGTGACCTCGAGGACATCGCCCTCTCCGACGAGAATCGCACTGCTATCGACGAGATCATCATGGAGCACGGACGCTCCGACGTGCTGGGGACGTACGGCCTACGCCCGTCGAACCGCATCCTCTTCTGCGGTCCGCCCGGCTGCGGCAAGACCACCGCAGCCGAGGTGCTCGCGAATGAGCTCGGCCTCGACGTCGCGGTCGTGCGGTTCGACAGCGTCGTGTCCTCGTTCCTCGGCGAGACCGCCGCGAACCTCCGCGCCGTGTTCGACTTCCTCGAGCGCGAGCGCGTCCTCGCCGTGTTCGACGAGTTCGACGCCCTCGGCAAGACCCGCGCGGATCAGGACGAGCACGGCGAGCTCAAACGCGTGGTCAGTGCGCTCCTGCAGATGATGGATGCATACCGCGGCCGCAGCGTGCTCGTCGCAGCGTCGAACCACGAAGAGCTGCTCGATCGCGCCATCTGGCGCCGCTTCGACGAGGTTCTCCTGCTCGAGCCGCCGAGCGTGCCGCAGATCAGGGTGCTCCTTGCCCAGAAGCTGCGCGCCGTGCGGCACGACCTGCCTATCGAGGAGATGCGCTTCGTGAAGACGATGACCGGCTTCACGCACGCGGACGTCGAACGCCTTGTGGTGCGCGCCGTCAAGACGATGGTCCTTGCCGGGCGCGAGGTGCTCACAGAAGAAGTCTTCGAGGCAGCGCGCCGCCGCGAAGAACGTCGTCTCGGGCTCGCGCGCAAGCGCTGAGGTGAGCTTTGGCCGAAGGCGACCTCGAGCACTTGAAGTGGCAGCGCCTCGCGCCGCAGAACGATCGGCGGCGTGGCTCCGGTTTCGGGACGCCGCGGCCGGCCGATCCTGCGGCGCACGCGGGCACGTTGTTGGGCGGTCTCCAGAAGGCCCTCGTCGCGCGCGCGACCGAGATACCCGGGTTCGACGAGAGGGCGCTTCTCAAGCTCGAGTTCCACGGCGCGACACCCTACGAGCTGCGAGCCCTACCCGGCGTGGAGGTGGTCAGCGAAGAGCCTGGACGCATCGTGCTCCTGTTCGTCGACGCCACTGGTCGTGATGAGTTCGAAAACCGCCTCCGGCTCGTGCAGCAAGGGCAGCAGGCGACGCGGCAGGATCTGCTGTTTGCCACGAAGGGGATTGACGCCTGGACGCCGGACGACCGCACGTCGCCCGCCCTGCGCGCGTGGCTTGCCGAGGCCAGGACGTGGCGTGACGGCAAGGCCCGGCTCGACGTGGAACTCTGGCCCCTCTCGCTCGATCAGCCCGGCACAGCCGAGCGGATGATGCGCGACTTTCGGCGTGCAGCGGCGAACGCGGGGCTCGAGGTGCTCGACTACACATCGCGAGCGGTGGTCTTGCTCCGAGTGGAGCTAACGCCCGAGGGACTCGATTGGGTCCTACGTCATCGCGACGTACGTGTCGTCGACCTGCCGCCGCGGTTTCGCCTGGAGCCAGGACTTCGCAGGATGCCCCTCAGCCAGCTCGAGGTGCTGGAAGCCTCGCGCAGCGCGCCGCTCGTCGGCGTGCTCGATAGCGGGGTCACGATCAACCACCCGCTGCTCCAGCCGGCGGCGGGCGCGACTGAGTCGTTCGTAGCTGGCCTCGGACCGGAGGACGAGCACGGGCACGGCACACTCGTGGCGGGGCTCGCGGTGTACGGCGACCTTGAGCTGCTCGTGTCTGCGAAGACGTTGCGACCCACGGCGCGCCTCGCTTCCGGGCGCGTGCTCGATGCGGGCAACGACTTCGACGACAAGCTCATCGAGAACCAGATCACCCAGGCCGTCGAGACCCTCCATCGCGACTACGGCTGCCGCGTGTTCAACCTTTCGATCGGCGACGAGAGGCATCCCTACACGACCGGTCGTCTCCGACCCCTCGCCGTGACGTTGGACGTGCTCGCGCAGATGCACGATGTGGTCTTCGTGGTAAGCGCTGGCAACTTCGCCGGCAGCGCGAATGCGCCGCGAGATTGGCGATCCGAATACCCCGACTACTTGCTCAGCGCCGACGCCGGCATTCTGGACCCGGCACCCGCGCTCAACGTGCTGACCGTCGGCGGCCTGGCGAGGCACGAAGTTTCGCATGCAGGCATCCGGAACCCGAACGACCCGGCGTACCCGCCGATCGCCAAGCGGGGGCAGCCTTCGCCCTTCACTCGTTGCGGGTCGGAGCTCGGTCCGATCAAGCCGGAGCTCGTCATGCACGCGGGGAACTGGGGGGTGGATACCCGCGCGTCCAAAGGTGGGCCGACCGACGCGGGGCTCGGCGTGCTGTCGACTCAGTCCAAATTCGTTGGTGGAAACCTGTTCGATGTCGTGTGCGGAACGAGTTTCGCCGCGCCCGTCGTCGCCAACCTCGCCGCGCGCGTGCTGGAGCGCTACCCGCAAGCAAGCAGTGCGTTCGTGCGCGCGCTGCTCGTGGTGCATGCCGAGGTGCCCGAAGCGACGCGCGCGCTCGTACCCTCGGAAGACGACCGGCTGCGGCTCGTTGGGTACGGCGAACCCGATCCCCGCCGCGTACTGGCATCGTCAGAGCAGGCCGTCACGCTTTACGCCGAGGACGAACTCGAAGAGAACGGCACGCATTTCTACGAGGTCCCGCTGCCAGAGGATTTCACCAGTGGGCCTGCGCGACGACGGCGACGCATCCGAGTCGCGGTCGCTCACACGCCGATCGTCCGCGGTCGCCGCGCCGACTACCGCGCCAGCCGCTTCGAGTTCCGGCTCGTGCGTGCCGCGTCGGTCGCAGACGTCGTGACGGCGTACGAGCACGGATCGGTCAACGAGAACCGTCCGGAGTACGCGGGCGCTTCGCTAGGACCGGCACGGCGAAAGCGCGGGACGGTTCAAGCGGCGACGTGGGACTTCGCTCAGATCAACCGCGACGCCGCAACGAAGACTTTCGTGCTCGTCGTGACCCGCATTGTGCCGGACTGGGCGCTCACGCTGGCGACGCGTGAGAAATACGCGACCGTCGTCGCCATCGAAGAACGCGACAGGGTCGACGTTCGCTATCACGCGCAGGTGAAGGCCAAGCTGCAACTCCAGGCGCGCGTTCGCGCTCGAACGCGAGGTTAACTCCAGTCGCCGCGAGAAGTCGGTACACTCGACGGCGTGGGGCATTTGTTTCGACAGTTTAGCGTGCTCATCGTGCTGCTCGCAGGATGCGGAGCGCGAACTGGTCTCGAGGTTCCGCCTCCGATCGATGCAGCGAGGCCTGACCGCGTCGACGCATCGAGACCGGACAGCGTGGACGCGTCGAGACCTGACGACAGAGATGCGGGTCACCGCGACGCGGGGCGCGACGCGTCGGTGGATGCGGGAGTGCCCGACTTCGGTGCGCGTGATGCGGGGCGGTGCAGCGAAGAGATCTGCAACCGCCTCGATGACGACTGCGACGGCGAGGTCGACGACGGCGTCTGCACGACTCGCGCGACGCGCATCGGGGTCGGCGGAGGAATGGCGAGAGGGGAAACGGCCTGCGTCACGACGACGGATGCGCGGGTGGTCTGCTGGGGCTCCAACGTGACGGGCGCTGTGGATCCAGCGAGACCCGGCGGTCTCATCCCGTTGCCTCGCTTCGTCGAGGGAGTGAGTGGAGCGCTCGACATCGGTGTTGGTGGTTACGTGCTGTGTGCTCGCACGGCCGAGGGGGCGACGTGCTGGGGTCGCCACGTGACGGGCGCGAGAGCGCCGTCCCCGTCGACGCCCATCGCGATACCCGCGATGGCCAGCGCCACGTCGCTTGCGGTCGCGAGCTCGGCATATTGCGGCCTCGTCGGCGGGGGCGTCGTGTGCAGTTCCAACTCGCCCGGCGGTCTCTACCACCCTCACCCCACGTACTGGTCGGTCACGGGGATCACCGATCCTGTCGGTGTCTCCATGTCGCCACACAACGCGTTCGTGCTTCAAGCGGACGGGACCATCGTCGGCTGGGGGCTGAACTACGAGGGCGAGCTCGGCAATGGCACGAGCGCCGTTGCGTCCGATGTCCCCATCGCGGTCGTAGGTGTGGACGACGCCATCAAGGTCTGCACCGATGGCAGGTCCGCGTGCGCCATCCGAGCAGGCGGCCGCCTGTCATGCTGGGGCGTCTGGCCCGGCGATGGCACCGCGAGCACCACCACGTTGCCTGTAGATGCGGCCATCGACGAGGTCGTCGATGTCTCATGTGGAAACGGGCACAGATGCGCCATCCGACGTGACGGGAGCCTGTGGTGTTGGGGATGGAATCAAGAGGGGCAGCTCGCCGACGGGACGGTCGAGCGTCGACTGAGACCTGTGCGGGTTCCCCTCGACAACGTCGTCGAGGTAGCGGCGGGGTATTCGTTGACGTGTGCCCTCCTCGCCGACGGAACGGTGTGGTGCTGGGGCAACCAGTGCTCCGGCGCGATCGGCGATGGCAGCGGGGGCACGATCTTCGCTCCCGGCTGCGACGCCGAGCCCCGCGGGCCGACGCAGGTCCTACTTCCGTAGCGTACGCGCAACGACGCGGGCGTGGCACGCATGGTCCAGTCCTCGCCGAAACCGCTTCGCCAAAGTGTATACATCCGTGTATACCCGACCCATGGCGCGCCGTAGCCGAAAAGTCGTGCTCTCGAACGCGCCCGTCGTCCTGGTGCTGTGCCAGGTGGTGTACAGCCGCGTGCAGGTCGGCGAGTACGCGACCGCCATCCAAGAGGACTTCCGGAAGGCCGGCCTCCCTGTCGAGCGGCGCGGGAAGATGCAGCAAGTGATCTTCGCACCGTCGGGTCTGCAGGTGGCGGTCAAAGACTATTGGGACTACCGGACGGCCGACCAGCGGACGTCGTTCCTCGTCATGGACGACAGCGTCGTGCTCCAGACGACGGCCTACAAAGACTTCGAGGCGTTCATCGAACGCCTCGAGCGATGCTTGCACACCGTGCTCACGCGCACCGAGCACGACCAGCACGGTGTGATCCACCGCATTGGGCTGCGCTACATCAACGTCATCGGCAAGCCCGATGGCAAGAGTTACAGCGCGCTGCTGAGCCCAGGCCTCCACGGCGCGCCAGACGGCGCCTTCGAGAAGGGCACACGACGTGTCCGTGTGGAGACCACAGGCCGGACTCGGGTGGGTGATGGTAAGGGAACCTTCGTTGTGCGCGTATCACAGTCAGACGACGGTACGAACCTCCCGCCGGATATCGTGGGCACCGCCCCGCTTTACGAGCCGAGGTCGGGAGAAGGAGAGATCGCGACGCTGCTCGACATGGACCATTTCGTCGAAGGGAACTTCCGCGCGGACGCCGCGCGCGTCGCCGAGACACTGCATCAGCTTCACGACCATATCGTCGAATCCTTCCACCGCGACCTCGTCACCAAGAAGGCGATCCAGGAATGGCTCTGACCCTCCCGCCGCCGGACGCTACCCCAGCGCAACTTCACGCGTGGACGACGCGTCATGGCCAGCACGAAGCGCCCTCGGACGGCCTGGTCGCGATCCAATTTTGGACCACCCCGTCCAGCACGCCTGGCGGTGGCTTTGTCATCAACGAGCCGCGAGCGATGGCATCGGGCGTAGCATTCGCGCCATCGACCCAGGTGGACCGTGAGCACAACGACGCAAGATTGCTCGAACCGCGAGAGCAAGCGGTTGAGGTCCTGGCGGCGCTCGGTCTGAACAAGTCACAGCTCGCCGAGATCCTGCATGTGACACGACCAACGCTCTATTCGTGGCTCGAAGGGAGCGAGCCGTCGGGGCCGCGGGCCGAGCGGCTGCAGCAGCTAGCGAAGCTGATCGCGCAGGCGTCCGTCTCGGGCCGCAGTCCTCTCAATGCGCGCTTCGTACGACAGGAGCTCTCCACCGGCACGTCGCTCCTCGACCGACTGCGGAGCGACCCGTTCGATGTGGACCGCGTGAGGGACGCGCTCACGGAGGTACGACTCCTCACGGAGCGCGCGGCGAGTGCGCGCGAAGAACGTGAAGCGACGCGACGCGCGCGCGGCTACCGTGAGCCGACGAGCGACGAGCGACGTGAGACGCTCGCGCGCAACGTCGCGCAGCTCGACGCGAGCCAACCACGGCGATGACTGAGTTCGACGCGTCGCGGTTGCACTCGCAGGGATGGAGACAAGGCTCTATCCTCGGTGCGACGCTGCGCGACGCGACGCGCAAGCATGCACCGCGCGGCGTCGTCATCGAAGAGGGGGACTGTCTCGTCATCGTCAGCCACGACTGCGACGTCGTCTCGATGTCGCTCGCCAAGGAACCCTACGTCGAGGTCGTGCTGCTCAGGCCGGCGAGCGGCCCGAAGCAAGACAAGAACTCGTTCGGCGGGCGAAATCCGCGCAGCATCCAGCTGGCGTGGGACGGCGAACACGGCAACGAATCCCTCTGGGCGGCCTCGGTGCACGATCGATGGGTGGTGCCGCGCGAGTTGCTGCACGCCGCCGAGCCTGCCGGACTGCTGGGCGAGAAGGAGCGGCGACTCATCGCAGGATGGCTCGCGAAGCGATACGTGCGCTCTGCGTTCCCGACCGCCTTCGATCAACGATGGCGCGCTCGAATGCGCCACTGGACTCGACTCCTCGAGCGCGAAAGCGCGTGGATCATGGGGGTCTACCTACTGCTCGATTCGCTCGACGAGAAGGGCGAGGATGAGCCGTATCGAATCGAGGTCCTGATCGCCCTTCCCGCCACCGCGAGCGGAGTTGGCGGTTACGCGGAAGCGCTCGACCGGATCGAGTCAGACGTTCGGTCGTTCTGGGAGACGTTTGGACCGGGCATCGAGGTCGACGAGGTCGACGTCCGGCGCACAGACGAGATCACCATCAACGAGCTCGAGCGGATGCAGCGCTTCGACGCCGACTGGGTGAGCTTCGCCGACGAAACCGAAACGGTGCCGCTCGCGGTTGATCTGGGGCGGTAGCTAAGTCGCAGCGCGCGCGCCCGATTCCCGGCGCGTCGGCGCTCGTGGCTCGTGTAACATCGCGCGCACCGATGCCCGAACGCGTGAAGGACCTGTTCGACCTCCCGGAGTCAGTCCACAAGATCGGCTTCGTCGAGGTGTTGAGCGAGGCGATCCGGCGGCCGAAATCGACGGCGGAGACGTACGTCGTCACCGACGCGATCGCGCAGTCGTTCGACAAAGCGCTGCGGCTCGTTGGGACGTCGCTGCGCGATGGGCGTAGCCAGGCGGCGTTTCTGCACGGCTCGTTCGGCTCGGGTAAATCGCACTTCATGGCGCTGCTGAGCTTGCTGCTGCGCGGCGACGAGGACGCGTGGCGCAAGCCCGAGCTGCACGCCCTGCGGGAGAAGCATCCGTTCGTCGGGACGAAGAGGCTGTTGGAGCTGCACTTTCACATGATCGGCGTCGGCAGCCTCGAGGAGGCTGTATTCGCGAAGTACGTCGATCACGTGCGCGCCGAGCATCCCGGCGCGACGGTGCCGGGGCTCTTCCGCGACGAGCTGCTCTTCACGGACATGGCGCGGCTGCGCACGTCGATCGGGGACGAGAAATTCTTCGCGCCGATGAACGCCGCTGCCGCGAGTACGGACGATGACGCGGCGTGGGGCGCTCTCGCTGGGAGCGATCGATGGGACGCTGCGCGCTTCGAGCGGGCGATGGCATCCGAAGTTGCGACCGAGCGCGAGGCGCTATTCAGCGCGCTGGTGAAGGCGTGGCTGCCCTCGTACACGGAGGAGACTGGCAAGTACATCAAGCTCGACGAGGGGCTCGAGGTGATCGCGCGCCACGCGAAGGGGCTTGGCTACGACGGCATCGTGCTGTTTCTCGACGAGGTGATTCTCTGGCTCGCCTCGCGCGCTTCCGATCAGGGCTGGTTCCACAACGAAGTACAAAAGCTCGTGAAGCTCGTCGAGTCGCAGGAGTCGCGGCGCGACATCCCGCTCGTCAGCTTCCTCGCGCGGCAGCGTGACTTGGCGGAGATGGTCGGGCGCGACTACGCGGGCGCCGAGAGCGCGCGCCTCCGCGAGTCGCTGCAGTGGTCCGAGGGTCGCTACGAGACGATCAAGCTCGAAGACCGCAATCTGCCGGCGATCGTCGAGAAGCGCCTGCTGCGGCCAAAGGGGGCGACTGCCAAGCAGACGCTCGACGAGGCCTTCGCAAAGATGCGCGCGGGGGCCGGCACCGCCGCGTGGCAGACGCTGCTCGGCAAGCTCGACGCCGCGGACTTTCGCCGCCTCTATCCGTTCAGCCCGGCGCTCGTCGACGCGCTCGTCGCGCTCTCGAATTCGCTGCAGCGCGAACGCACGGCGATCAAGCTGCTCACCGAGATGCTCGTCGAGCACATCGAAGATCTCGAGATCGGTGACGTCGTGGGAGTTGGTGATCTCTTCGATGTGCTCGCGGCGGGCGAAGACTCGAGCGAAGGCATCATGAAGGCGCGCTTCGACTCGGCGCGGCGCCTCTATCTACATCAGTTTTTGCCGGCGATTCAGCAGGCGAACGGTACGACGACGCCCGAGCAGTGTCAGCGCTTGCGGCCCGAGCACCCAGTGCGGCTCGGTTGTTCCAACTGCCCGAAGAAGGCCTGCCGCGCGGACAATCGGCTGGTGAAGACGATGCTCATCGCGGCCCTCGTGCCCGAGGTGCCGGCGCTGAAGGACATGACCGCAGGTCGTCTAGTCCAGCTCAACCACGGCTCGCTACGCGTACCGATCCCCGGCACCGAAGCGACGCTCGCGGCCTCGAAGCTGCGGACGTGGGGTGCGCAGATCGGTCAGCTGCACGTCGGCATGCAGCCGGACCCAACCGTGCGCGTGCAGCTCGAAGGCGTCGACCTCGGTCCGATCCTCGAGCAGGCGCGCGGCGTCGACACGCAGGGCGCGCGCCAGCGTGTGCTCAAAGAGCTGCTCTTCGACTTGCTCGGGTTGACCGACACGACGCAGCGCTCGGCAGAGTGGGGAATCGATCACACCGTCGAATGGCGCGGCACGAAGCGACGCGGACACGTGCGCTTCGGGAACGTGCGCAAGCTGTCAGCCGATGCGTTCCGACTGCCCGAGGGCCACGACTGGCGCGCTGTCGTCGACTATCCGTTCGACGATCCGGGCTTTGGCCCAAAGGACGACGAAGCCGCGATCGAGAAGTTTCGTGAGGACGGCGAAGGGAGCTGGGCGCTCGTCTGGCTGCCAGCGTTCTTCTCGGCGGCGATGCATCAGATGCTTGGCGAGCTGGTCGTGCTCGAGCACGTGTGCGAGTCGACGCTGAGCTTGCGGCAGTACGTCTCGCACCTGAGCGCGGACCACCAGACGCGGGCGATGACGGACCTGCAGAATCTGCGCGAACAGAAGCGCGTGCGCGTGCGTGAGGTGCTTGCGCAGGCGTTTGGGCTGGCGAAGGCGCGTGAGGGTGACCTTGACGAGTCAGCGCAGCCGGAGTCGTTCCTGCATCTGCTTAAGGCGGGCGCGCGACTCGAGGTGCCGCTCGCGGCGGGCTTCGAGGGAGCGATCGACACGTACGTGGCGGCGGTGCTGGAAGCGCGCTTCCCGCGCCATCCGAGGTTCGGACGGAGGCTGACGAACGCTGTCGTCGAAGACCTCGTCGCGCTGTTCGGCGAGCTCGTCGATCGCGACGACAAGAAGCTGCCGGCGGAGCGCGACCGCATCGAGCTGGTGCGCGGCACGCTCGTCGAGCTGGGCCTCGCGCGGACGATCGAGAACGCGGTGTTCCTAGTCGAAGACCGAACGCTCGCCGATCTGGAACGCAAGCGTGATGCGAAGGCCATCGTTCGCCCCGAGGTCTCAGAGGTCCGCGCCTTCATCGATGAGGGCGGCAAGATGGGCTTGCTGCCGGAGGCGCAGGATCTGATCGTGCGCTGCTATGCGCGTTGGGCGGCTCGCACGTTCGTCTCGGGCGGCAAGCTGTTCGAGCCACGCGCGGGAGTGCGCATCCCGGATCATGTGGTGCTCGAGAAGCCTGATCTGCCAACCCCGAGCGAGTGGAAGCGCGCCATCGACTTCGCCGGTGCGGTGCTTGGCGTGGCGGTGCGGTCGCGCGCTTTGCACGCGGATGCGCTCAAGCAGTTCGAGGCGAGCGTGGGTGAGCGCGCTGAAGCGCTGCGCGCCGGCGCGGAGCGATTGCCCGCGTCGCTGCTACGTCGGCTCGGGAGCGATGAGAGTGAACCGCGTCTCGCAACGGCGCGATCGGGCGACGCACTGATGCGGGTACTCGCCGGCAAGCGCGGAAGAGACTTCGTGGCAGCGCTCGCGGAATTCGAAGCGGCGACGAGCGAGACGGCGCTCGCATCGAGCCTCGCGACGGCGCGCGTGAATGCAGATCTCCTCGAGGACGATCTCGTCTTTGGTCCGTTCGTACAGCTGCGCGCGCGCCAACATGAGCTCGAGGGAGCGAAGGGCATGCTCGCGAACCTCGACAAGGTGCTGCGTCAGGACGAGCTGAACGAGGCGCTGGTCGCGCGCGTGCGCGGACTCGCGCGCGAGGCGCTCGCGTTGCTGCAGCCGGCGACGCCGCTGCCAGTGTCTCCGGGCAAGCGGACGAGGATCGATGTGTCGGCGAGCTCCGCGTCTGCAGCCAGGCAGCGATTGGCGGCGGCACTGGAGCAGCTCGAGCGCGCTGTCGCGGCACACGGCGACGCGGTCGCGCTGGAGGGCGGCTTCACGATCGTAGAGCCGGCCGAGGACGCTGCCTCGGGGCCAGAGCGATGAGCGAGAGCCGCGTCGAAGCGGTAGACGTCCCCGCGCGCGGCGCGCCCCTGCTCGACCGCGCAGACATCGAAGCCGAGCTCGTTCGGCACCTCAAGACCAAGCGCGCGCACCATCTCTTCGCGATCCATGGCACCGCGCTCAGGGGGTCGATGACGATCGCAGAGCACGGAGCCGTCGAGATCGTGCCGGTGCGCAGCGAGCTCGAGCTGCGTGCGCTGATGCCCCCGCTGACGGCGATCGACGCGCGCGTCGCGTTTCTGGTGCCGTGGACTGGATCGGTGCCGCTCGACCTTCAGGGCCGCTTCGCGCGCGGCGGAAGTGTGCTGCGCATTGGCAAAGACGCTCGGTTGCAGCGAATGTTTGGTGTGGGCGACATCGATGACGAAGTGCGCCGGTCGCCGCTCGCGGAGCTGCTGCTACGTCCGCAGACCACGCAGCCTTCTTTCGCGATCGGCGAGGGGCGACTGACGATCGATCTCTTCTGGACAACTTGGCTATCGCGCTCTTTCGATCTGCAGGGCGGCCTGGCGCTCGATTCGCTGCTCGCGTGGGCGGCGACTCATGAACGTCCATCAACCGAGTTCGCCGAGCTTGATGCGGACCGCGCAGTTCGCGATGCGGCGGAGAGCCATTTCACGCGGCGCCTTGGGCTCGCGGGCCCACTCCCATGGCGAGCGTGGGAGTTCGGCCGCGGAAGGCGACTGCTGATGTTGGCAGTCGTTTTCGAGGCGCTGCGCGCGTCGGGCGGTGGACAGCTGGCGCACGCTGGCGCGCGGACGTGGGCCCGCGCGGAGCTGCAGCGCGAGGTCGGAGTTCCAGCGTCGATCGACGTCGAAGCGGCAACCGCACAACTCGCTGGAGCAGTGGAGGGCGCGCTGCGGATCGTCGCGCGGACGACCAGCGAGTCGACCGTCCGCGCGCTCGTGCGGGAAGCCGAAACACGCGTCGAAGATCCCGATGTGCGCGCGCTACTTGGGGCGAGCAAGCGACTGCCCGCTGGCTGGCGCGCGCGTCAAGATGCGCTCGGCGAGCACCTTCAAACCTGCGCCACCGGGCGAACGCCGGCCGCTCTCGGCCAGGCAGTCGATGCCCTCCGCGCGCTCGAAGGGCACGTCGCGTATCCCGATCCGGAGAACGAGCCGACCGTCGCGCGCGCGCACATGGCAGCGCGACTGGCAGCGTGGCTCGTGTCGCGCAGCGAGCGGCGCTACGACGGCGGGCTGACCCCGTACGCCGACGTCGAAGCGCTCGGTCGCTGGTACGCCGAGGAAGGCGGCTACGTCGACTGGGCTCGCCGCGAGGTCGGACGAAAGCCCGACGAAACAGCGCTCGATCGGGGTATCTCCGAGGTACTGAGCGCGGCCGACGACATTCGCACCGAGCTCGATGGACGCTTCGCGCACGCGCTCGCCGCATGGCACGAAGCCGGCGCGCCGGCGCGCGAGGTCGTGCCTATCCACGACGCCGCCGACCGATTCGTCGCCCGATTCCTCGATGGCGGGGCCGAGCGGCGAGTGCTGGTGCTGCTGCTCGATGGCATGGCGTGGGCTCAAGCGGTGGAGCTGCTCGACGCGCTCGGTCAGCGCGCGATGCCGTGGGGACCGCTGCGCTGGCACTCGTCGAAAGATGGTCGCGTTGGCGAGGGCGCGCGCCCCGTGGTGATCGCCGCGCTGCCAACGATGACGGACGTCAGCCGCGCGGCGTTCTTCGCAGGCAAGCCCATGGCACCAGGCAAGGCGGAGCCGACCTCGAAGGACGTCGAGCGCTGGGCGCAGAACAGGCACATCGCGCGCTTCTTCACGGGCACAGCACGACCGGAGCTTCTCCTGCGCGCCGAGAGCCATACCGCGAGCGGCCATGCGAGCGAGGCCGCGCTGACGTTGGTCGGCGATGTGTCCAAGCGCGTCGTCGCCGTGGTGGTGAACGCGATCGACGACTCGCTGAAAGCGAACCCTGCGTCGCGCGTGCGCTGGCGCGAGAGCGACGTCGCGTCACTGCCAGACCTGCTCGATCGGGCGCGCGAGGCGGAGCGCGTGGTGCTCCTCGCGAGCGATCACGGACACGTTCGCTGCGACCGCGTGAAGTCTGTCGGCGCATCGACTGGTGGCGCGCGCTGGCGGCCGCTCGCGCAAGGCGAAGGCGTCGCGCCGGGCGAGACACGCTACGAGGTTGGCGGCGGTGCGTGGGGGCCAAAGGGCGCCGCGGCAGTCGCACTGCTCTCGACCGACACCGCTCGCTACGGCGGCGGGACTTCCTCAGGCGAGCACGGCGGCGCGACGCTCGCGGAAGTCGTCGCGCCGTTTCTACTCATCGCCAGCGAAGACCTCAGCGATGTCACCCGTGATACGGGTGCGAGCATTGGACCCGCCTCGCCGCCGTCTTGGTGGCATCTCGATGTGCGCAGCGCACCCGTGGAATTGCCGGCGGTGGAAGTTCGAGCACCGAGGCCAAAGGCGCGGCCCGTGAGTGAGCGACAGCTGGCGATTCCCGCACTCGCACCGCCCGCGCCACCCGCGCCCGCAGGACCTGCCGTGGCGCCCGGGCCGAGCCTCTCGCCGAAAACAGTCCGCTTCGCCGCCGCGTTCGAATCGTCTGAAGTCCTCGCCGCCCGTACGGGCGCAGACAAGACGTTCCGCGCCGACGCAGTACGCGCCGTCGTGTTCCTCTATGAGCGCAACGGCACCGCGAGCGCCGCAGCGTTCGCGTCCGAGATGAAGCAGCTCGAGCGACGGCTCGGCGGCTACGTCGTGAAGCTCGCCGAAGTGCTCAACCTCGATGGCTACACGGTGCTGCGCCACGACCCCGCGACACAGCAGGTGGTGCTCGATGTCGGCAAGCTCCAGATGCTGTTCGAGGTGAAGCCGTGACCGACGTCGTCTTGCCGCCGCTGCCTCCGAGCGGACCCACTCTGCTCAAGCGCCGCGAGGTCATCGACGCTCTGCGCATCGGCACCGTGCCGCGCCGCGGCCTCGAGCTCTTTGCCGTCGGGCTCGATCGTTTCGCGAAGGCAATCGACGACGAGCTGGACGTCGTCGCCACCGGGCGCGGTCGCTTCAAGGCGGTGCGCGGCGACTACGGTACGGGCAAGAGCTTCTTCGCTCGCTGGCTCGAGCACCGCGCGCTCGAACGCGGTTTTGCGACGACGCTGGTGCAGATCTCGGAGACCGAGACTCCCCTCTATCGGATGGAGACCATCTATCGCCGGGCAGTCGAAGCGTTGCAGACGCGCGAGCACGCCGACGGTGCCTTTCGCGCGCTCGTCGACGGCTGGTTCTTCAACCTCGAAGACGAGGTCATCGCGCAAGGTACGGTGGATGCGAAAGACGAAGTCGCTGTCGCAGCGAGCGTCGGCGACTTACTCGAGACGCGCCTCCGCGACGTGAGCGCGACGCAACCACAGTTCGCCGCTGCGCTGCGTGCCTGCCACGAAGCCCGTGTACGCGGTGACCACTCAGTCGCCGAGGGTCTCGTCGCGTGGCTGATGGGTCAGCCGAACGTCGGGGCCGCCATCAAGCGCGCCGCCAATTTGAAGGGCGAGCTCGATCACGATGGCGCTGGCGGCTTCCTGCGCGGCCTGCTCGAAGTATTGCGGCAGACCGGTCGCCGCGGCCTCGTGCTCGTGCTCGACGAGGTCGAGACGATCCAGCGCGTTCGTGCCGACAGCCGCGAGAAGAGCCTCAACGCGCTCCGTCAGCTCATCGACGACCTCGCGGCGGATCGCTATCCGGGCCTCTATCTGCTCATCACTGGCACGCCGCAGTTCTTCGATGGACCGCAGGGCGTGAGACGCCTGCCTCCGCTCGCGCAGCGCCTGCACACGGAGTTTGGCCTCGAGCCCCGCTTCGACAGCGCGCGCGCGGTGCAGCTACGCCTACAGCCCTTCGACCTCGAACGCCTCGTCGAAGTCGGCACGTACATCCGCGACTTGTATCCGACGTCCGCGTCCGAGCGCCTGCGAAACAAGGTCGATGACGCGACGTTGCGCACGCTCGCGAAGGGCGTCGCTGGCGCGCTGGGCGGCAAGGTCGAAGTCGCACCGCGGCTCTTCTTGAAGCGCCTCGTTGGCCTGCTCGACCAGGTCGACGAGCACGCGGACTTCGACCCGAAGCTGCACTATCGCTTGCTCATCGAGGCGCAGGAACTGAACACGGAAGAGCGCGGAGCTGCGGGCCTCACGCGCTCTGTCGATGATCTGGAGATCGACCTCGGCCGCGACACCGACAGCCGTGAGGACGACGTCGGATGACGACGCCGTTCGAGCTGCTCTCCGGCGCGCTGCGCTACCAGATACTGCACACGCTCGGCTGGACGAGCCTCCGCAAGGTGCAGGAGGCGAGCATCGAGGCGATCGTCTCGGAGGCGAACTGCGTGATCCTCGCGCCAACCGCGGGCGGCAAGACGGAGAGCGCGTTCTTCCCGCTGCTATCGCGCATGGAGACCGACGACTGGCGTCCCATCTCCGTCCTCTACCTCTCTCCGATTCGCGCGCTCCTCAACAATCAAGAGGATCGCATCGCCCACTACGCCGGTTTCGTTGGCCGCCGTGTCTTCAAGTGGCATGGGGACGTCGACGCAGGCCCACGCCGCGAGATGATTCGCGAGCCTGCCGACATCTTGCTCACGACGCCCGAGTCGCTCGAGGCGATGCTGATGAGCGCGCGCGTCCCCGCCGGCGAGCTCTTTGCCGGGCTTCGCGCTGTCGTGATCGACGAAGTGCATGCGTTCGCGGCCGACGATCGCGGCGCGCACCTCGCAGCGGTGCTCGAGCGCCTCTGCCGCCACGCAGGCCGCGACGTGCAGCGCATTGGCCTATCCGCAACGGTGGGCAACCCCGACGAAATTCTCCGCTGGATTGCGGGCTCGTCGAAGCGCCCCGGAATCGTCGTCGACCCGGGCGGCGCGCGCGCGCAACCGGACCTGGTGGTCGATCACGTGGGCGATCTGACGAACGCGTCGCAAGTCATCGCGGCGCTCCACCGCGGACAGAAGCGCCTCGTATTCGTCGATTCGCGACGCCAAGCCGAAGACCTCGCGAAGCAGCTCGTGGGGCGTGACGTCGACGCACACGTCACGCACGGGTCGCTCTCCGCGCCCGAACGTCGCGATGCCGAACGCGCCTTCACCGAGGGGCGCGACTGCGTGATCGTGGCCACGAGTGCGCTCGAGCTCGGCATCGACGTTGGAGACCTCGACCAGGTGCTGCAGATCGACGCGCCCTCCTCTGTCGCGAGCTTCCTTCAGCGCATGGGCCGCACGGGACGCCGCGATCAGGCGACACCCAACTGCACCTTCTTATGCACCAAGGACGCGACCGTTCTGCAGGCTGCCGCGCTCGTGCAGCTTCAACGTGATGGCTGGGTCGAAGACGTGCGGCCGTCGCGCCGCGCGAGTCACGTGTACGCCCACCAAGTGATGGCGCTCGCGATCCAAGAGGGCGGCGTGGAACGCGGCGCGATCGACGCATGGCTCACAGGCGCGACGCCGTTCGCTGACCTCACGAGCGAAGACCGCGAATCCGTCGTCGCGCACATGCTGTCGACAGGAATCCTGGCCGACCACGGCGGCGGCCGGCTTTGGCTCGGAGAAGAAGGAGAGCGCGTCTACGGCCGGGCGAACTTCCGAGCGCTCTATGCCGTCTTCGAGTCCCCGCGCCTTATCACAGTGCTCGCTGACGCCTACGAGGTCGGCACGATCGACGCCAACTTCCTCGAGAGCATCGACGAGGCCGACGCACCCGCAACATTCACGCTCGGTGGCAAGTCCTGGCTCGTCGTGCACATCGACTGGAAGCGCGGCAAGTGCATCGTGCGCCCCTCTCCCGAAGGTCGCCCCGCCCGCTGGTCAGGAGTCCCCCGCTTCCTCAGCTACGAAGTCTGCCAAACGATGCGCGAGCTGCTTGTAGTCGACGCGGTCGACCCCAGCTGGTCTAAGCGCGCGTCCGCGACGATGGAACTGTTGCGCGCGGAGCACGCGTTTCTGCGCGACGAGAGAGCGCCGCGGATCGAACGCAAAGACGAGATCACTTGGTGGACCTTCGCGGGAGGCGCCGCGAACCTACTGCTCGCCCGGATGATCGAAGAAGCGCTCGGTGCCAAAGCCATCGCGCGCAACACCAACATCAAGCTCATCGACGGCGCTGGGAAAAGCCGCGCCGCGCTCGACGAGCTCGTCGCACGCTGGCGGAGCGAGGCTCGCCCGACCGATGACGACGCGCTGCGCGTCGCGCTCGCCGTGAAACGAGGACGCCTGTCGAAGTTCGAGCCGTGCCTGCCCGAGCCGCTCCTTCGCGCGCTCGCCGCGCGAACCACCCTCGATGTCGGCGGCGCGCGAGCCGCGCTCACGCAGACTGAAGGGACCGACGGCAGAGGCGCGGCGCCGACGTGACGTAAGACCGGCGCCATGGTTGTTCAGACTTCCAGTGAGAGCGGCCCCGTGTCACTGTAGGAGGAGCGTTCGAGTACGCCACGGGCGCTCGACGATCGGGGGGCGATGGACGAGTCCATACAGCGAGGCAGCGGTGACGAAACGTCGGAGGCGCGCAATTCGACCCTTGACGCGCGGGCATCGGTCCTATGAGCGCGACAGGCGCAGCGTCTCAGGCGCAACCGCAGAAGCGCGGCTACGTCGCTGGATTCGCCGTTGCGGTCGGCGATTCAGAGAACCGCTACGTGCCGTTCGGATTCTCCGCCGACGACCTGCGCGCGATCGGCCCGCGAGAGGCCGCGACAGAACTCGTCAGCGCGGCGCTCGCGCACCGCATCGGCGACCCAACCATCGCGCGGATCGCACTTTTCATTGCGGTCGTCTTGCTGACCGCGGCGACCGGTCTGGGCACCTCCGATCCTTGGCTCGCGCTCGAAGTCTTCGGCATCTCGGCCGCGCTCGCCGTCGCGCTCGGAGTTGTCGACCAGCGCCGGCGACGTTTTGTGTTCCACGTGACCCTGGGCCAGGACGCGGCGCACGCGTTCGCGGAACTCCAGCAGAGTGCAATCTTGGCAGGTAGAGCGCCACTTGTGAGCTTCGAGAGATCGGCGTCGATCGCGCACTACAAATACTCGGCGGGCGCGGAGCGGCATATCGAACTCTCGACCGCGTCGATCGATTGCGCAGCGCCGCCGTACATCAGCGCGAACGTCGTGCCGGTTCGAATTCGCTGTGGCGACGTCTCGATCTACATCTACCCGCACGGCATCCTCGTGACGGCGGGCGACTCATACAAGCTGCTCTCGTCCGACGATTTCGCGTTGTCTGCGGTCCGCGGCTCCTTCGTCTGGAACAACCGCAACGCGCCCTCCGAATCCCGAGTGGAGAGTCATCGCTGGCATTACATCCGACGTGACGGCGGGCCGGACCTTCGGTTCAAAGACAACTATCAGGTTCCGGTTCTCGAGGTCGGCTATCTGCAGCTGAGATACGGAGGCGAGGAACTCAGCGTAATGACCGGTTGGGCCGACGAGACCATCGCAGTCGAGTCGCGGTGCTTCGCGTACTTCGATGCTATCCGGAGCGCCGGGTCGGCGCCGTCTCCAGCGGCACGCGAGCTCCGTCAAGCACTCGAAACGCTGAGCCTCGACGAAATGCCTGCGAATGCCGCTGCGCTCCAAGTCTGCTTCCGCAGACTCGCCCTCGTCCACCACCCCGACCGCGTCAGCGATGCCTTCCCGGAAGCGCGGACGGCCGCTGGCGAACGGATGAAACAGTTGAACGCTGCGAACGACCGAATCGCCGCAGCGCTCGTCGCGGGCGTGTTTCCTGCGCCCAGCTCGGCGGCATCGTCAACGGCTGTCGAGGTGCCCCAAGAGACTCGCGCGATGAGAACCCGCGAACTAGTGGACCGCTCGATACCGCTTGTCTCCGCGGTCGCGTTCGGGGTCGCAGTCCACTTCGCAGCGGTGTTCGCCACCGGGGAGTCGGCGCCTTCAATCTCGATCGCGCCGACGCCGGACGCCCTCCCGGCGCTCCCTCCACTTGCGGCGGCGCCTGACGCGGGCCTCAGGCCGTTTGTGCAAGCTCGCGTCCCGAGTTCATGCGGCGCGTCCACCGCCCGTCCACCGATTGACAGACTGCGCGCAGACTGGCTGTCCTATCGATGCTCGCGTCGCGCGGCCGCAGGCGACGACTGGGGTAGTTGCCTTGCGAGGTGGGAATATGCCGACACTGACGGCAGTGGCTGCGTCGGCAATGCGCGCTGCTGCCCGCCGCCGCCCGAAGTCGCCCCTTCGCCGTATCGCAGCATGGGCGGCGGCGTCAACGATGAGGGCGACCTGTGAGCCGCACCCCTCACGCACCGCGCGACCCACTGACGCGTGCCCTGACGCGCCCTCTCTGGGATCGGCGGTACACGCGAGTGCAAGGGGGCTGCGGACTTCTCTTGCTCGCTATCATCGCCGCCCCGTGTCTGGCGCTACAGAAAGAATGCGCCCCGTCAGCGCCGAGTCACACCGTGCCGGCGCCAGCACTCGCAACGCGCGGCTCCGTGCACACGGCGCGGACGTCTGCGTGCGGGACCGCTGACGCGCGCCCTGCCGCGGTTTCAGAAGCGGACTGGAGTAGCTATTCGTGCGTGTCGCGCGCCAGTGCTGCGGAACGCTGGTCGGCATGCCTCGCACGCGACGGCTACGCAGCAGTAGGCGAGGGCTGTCCAGGGGCGCAGCGATGCTGCCCTCATATCGTCATCTCCGCCGACAATACCCCGGTCGCCGCACCTTCGAGCGGACCGCGACTTTGGTCGTGCCGATGCGATCGCGCCGGTCTCGACGGCGAGCTCCGCACGATATGCCGGACGACGCGCACTGCGTGCGAGCGTGACGGGCGAGAGGCCGGGCAAATCACCATCTCATCTTGCCGCCCGCTCGCGACACCGGGTCGTCCGGAACAAGCATTGGGCGGAAGCTGGGAGCCGCTCAGCGCGCCAGGATGGGAGAGTCGCGGTGCCTGCCTACTCGACGCCGAAGCGCACGTCTTCGAACACTAGGCGTGAGTGATGTGCGTTCCGCCGCTCCGTCGCTACCAGACGACGGCGACGCGTGTCGAGCGATCGATGAGCGTTCCGTCGCCAAGCTGACCACCGCTGTTGGATCCCCAGCACCAACTCACGCCATCGGACTGTAGCGCGCAGCTGTGCTGCGAACCCGTCGCCAGTTGGATCGGCGCGACAATCGCTACCACTGGCACAGCACTGCTCCGGCCTGTCGTACTTCCGTCCCCCAGCTGCCCACGGTAGTTGGAGCCCCAGCTGACGCAGCTGCCGCCGCTCAGCCGCGTTAACGTGTGTCCGTCTCCAAAGCCGTCTCCTAGCTCGGTCGCCCCAGTGAGGCCGGAGACGGAAACGGGAGAGTTGCGGTTGGTAAGGGTTCCGTCGCCGAGCGCATTCAACTCGTTGTTGCCCCAACAACGCACCGTGGCGTCCGTCAGGCGCGCGCAGGTGTGCGTGTACCCGCCACCAACTTCGACCACTCCGATCAGCCCGGACACTTCAACGGGGGTAAGCCGGGTCGTGTTGCTACCGTCACCGAGCTGCCCGAAGTCGTTGTTGCCCCAACAACGCATCGTACCGTCCGTCAAACGGGCACACGAATGAAGTCCGAGCGCGATTTCGGCTGCGTTGGCGACGCCGGAGACAGGCACCGAGGTGTAGCGGTTGACCATCGTGCCGTCACCCAGCTGTCCGTAGCGATTGTCTCCCCAGCAGCGGACCGTTCCGTCGGTGAGACGCGCACAGGTGTGCCCCCAGCCCACCCCAATCTCTGCCGCAGAATCGATCCCCGCCACTGCCACCGGCGTATTCCGGTTGGTGGTCGTACTGTCACCCAGCTGACCATAGGGATTGAGACCCCAGCATCGCACGGTGCCGTCCGTGATGCGCGCGCAGGTGAAATAGTAGCCGAGCCCTATCTCGACGACACCGGTGAGCCCGGACACCGGAACAGGCGCCCGACGCGCGGTCACCGTCCCGTCGCCGAGTTGCCCGTAGTCGTTGCTGCCCCAGCAGCGGACGGTTCCGTCGCCGAGACGTGCACAGCTGTGGTCCTTGCCGAGTGCCAGCTCGACCGCGTGCACTCCTCCATCGACGACTGCCATGTCCGCACCTGCGTCGGCCACTCCGCTGTCGGTCGGAGAGCTGGCGTCCGGGAAACCAGAGTCGCGCCCGGCGTCTGCCATCGCGCCGCCAGCATCGGTCCCGAAATCCGCTGCTCCTGCGTCTGCCAGCCCCGCGTCCACGTTGGCGTCCTCGCGTGCAGCGACGCACACGCCCCCGCGACACGTTTGCTCGTCGCCACACACCACGGTGCGGCACGCGTCCTCGAGTACGAGCCGCACAGTCAGCGTCTCGCCCTCGACGTACCCGCCAATGATGCGCGCCGCCCCTACGAAGTCGCCTGCCGCTGTCTCCGCCGTGGCCGTCACGCTGTACGAGCGCCCCACATCACCATCGAGCGGCGCGAGCGCGAGCGTAAATGGATAGGCAGGGTCGTCGACGCCAGGCGTTACTACCCGGTCGAGGCGTGTCGCGGTTGGCGCCGTCGTTCGCCCGACGCCGCCAAGCACGACGACGCGCAATCGCGCGCTGTCCATGCGCACGCCGCTCTCGGCGTCGACGGTGACGATCACTTGCGTGCCCTTGTCGCTGCCGCAGCCGCCCACGGCAAGCGCGAAGCCGACGATCAGAGCGGCCGTGCCGAGACGCCACGTGCCCACGGCGTTCATCGCCCGCTCCCGAGCGTGAACACCACACCGCCGAGATCACCCGACTGCAATGGATCGTCGCCCGACGTCGCGAGCACGATCCCGACGGCGCCGCCGACGATGACCGCTCCGACGATGGTCCAGAACCACCAAGTCTCGTACACGGCCGGTCCGCTCGCTGCGCGCTCGTTGGCAGCGCCCCCTTCGTGTGGCGCCGCAGCGACGCCTACTTCGCGTGCGACGCGCGCTGGTTGGAGGGCGTTGGCCGCCGCCTCGCGCCGCGCGCGCGCGCCGCGGAGTGCCTCGAGGCGGTCGTCCACTTCGCGCCGGTTCGACGCGAGCGGCACCTCCGCGATGTAGCGTTCGTACGCGTCGATCGCCGCATCGTCGTCGCGCATGCGATCTGCGCAGAGCGCGATGTTGAAGAGCAATGCTGGCCGCGCGCTGAGCTCGTGCGCACGCTTGAAGTAGCCGAGCGCATCGCCATATCGCCCGTCGCTGAATGCGAGTTCGCCTGCCTCGAAGACGCGTCGCGCTTCGGTTTCTCCGCGGGACTCTCGATGTTCTTGTGCTGCCGCGGGTGCGGTAGCGACAAACCCAAGCAGGACGTACCCCGTCGCAAACAGAACAAGCATCGCCGTCTTCATCACGCCTCCGAGTGGGCCGCCGCACCGCGAACATGCCGTGGCCGCACTGTCGAACCAATACCACTGGTTTGTATTAGTCCACAACCAGGGCGGCGAGCCTTGCCCCCATGCCTCGGCCCAGCGACGTCGACCCGGCGGACCCCGCGCTTCAGCGGGCAGCGCGGGTCGCGCGCGCCGCGCTGGCGTCGAATCTCCGCCGGCTGCGCGCGGCCGCGGAACTGAGCCAGGCTGCGCTGGCCGAGCGCGCGGGCGTCTCGTCGGTGTACGTCGGGGTGCTGGAGAGCCTCCGACCGCAGAACCCGACGCTGACGGCCCTCGCGTCGGTCGCGCATGCGCTCGGTGTCACCGTCGACCAACTGCTCGTTCCTGCCGCCGCACCGAAGCGCCGGCCCGTCGGGCGACCCGCGAGCCAAGCATCCTCGGCGTCGTCCCCGAAGCGCGCGCCGCGGGCGCGACGGCGGACCGAGTAGACAAGTCGTCGCCCTCGTTGCCACTGCGCGGCAGCAGGGAGAACCGCTCGCAGCGCGCGCCAACCTCGATGACTGGCGCTCGACGTGCAGCCGTGCGCGTGTTTCGAGAACGCTCGCCGCGCGCGGACTAGAGAAGCGCGCTCTCAATTCTGCTTGCCGGAGTGCCGTTCTTGCACTAGCTTCGCAAAGCGAAAAAGGGACGTAAGGGCGCCTGCATTATGATGACGCTTGTAGCGTTCGGGCCGCTCCGCG
>Ga0105047_10004589_pt1 | contig 23972 bp, 21 predicted proteins | sample MAT04_FD_78384 | JGI IMG/M metagenome (GOLD analysis project Ga0105047, IMG submission 78384) | Freshwater microbial communities from Lake Fryxell liftoff mats and glacier meltwater in Antarctica - MAT-04 (megahit assembly) | ecosystem: Environmental > Aquatic > Freshwater > Ice > Liftoff... | reverse complement strand
CGCCGAGGGAAGGCCTGGTGCAGGGCAAGGCAGTTGTGTTCGGAGCCGTAGCGGTGACACTCGTCGGCGACGAGCAGGCCACCGGGTCGACGGGGACGAAGATCGGCGGTGCGCGCGGAGGTGACCACCGCAACGACCACATCGTGCCGGTCGAGACCGTCGCTCGACCCGTCCCCGAGCAGCCCCACGGTGGTCCCGGCAGGGAGCCCGCACTCGCGGGCGAGCCCGCACCAGCGGACGGACCCGCACCAGCGGACGACTGTGCGTCGCCCGACACGATCAGCCCATGATCGCTCGGTGAGCCAGGGTCGCCGATGCACCACCAACGGCGTGCGGCAACGGCGGCTACGGCGGCCGAGGTGGAGGCGGGCGTGGACCCAGACACAGACGCGGGCTCGGACTCGGACGTGAACATCGAACGCACGGAGAACAGCGTGCGTTCGATGTCGGCGGTGGTGATCGAGCTCCGCCCCTCGAGTCGGAGGACGTCGCGCAGTTCGCGTGCGGTGATCCCCGGCGTGCACGCCACGAGTTCGGAGAGACGGACGAGGGTCACGACTGCTCCAGACGGATGAGCGAGGCAAACGGGTTGTCGAGCCGGCGGTCGTGCACCTCGTGATGGACGCGCAACGTGAGGGCTTGGTACGCGGAAACCCCAGTCGCTGTAGGAACCCGTTTGCGGGTCCCGGCGCGAGGCCTCACCCGGGCTTGCTACGGCGCTGACCGATCGCGCTGCAGAGGGTGAGGACGATGCCGACAACGAAAGCGACGGCCATCGCGATGAGCCAGAACGCCGCAAGACCGATGCCGATGTTTCCGTATCGGCGTTCGAGGTACGTGTCCGCCGTTGGCGACGTGTCGGGTCCAACACCGAAGTAAGGAAGCACAGCGAGAACAGTGCCGGCCAACGCGAACGCGAGGAGGCCGAGCCCAACTCGTGCCCACGCCCGAAAGTTCGCACCCGGTCTGCGACGTCGCGGTGGGTGCGGGGACAGTGGCGGGTTGGGGGGCGACCAGGGCACAGCCATCATTGTAAGTGCCATTGACATCAGCGCTGACTCTGTGGTTCGATGCGCCGCGGGGAGGTCGGCTGTGGGAGAGAGCTCGGACGAGTTGTGTTACCTGACGGCATCGGAGGCAGTGCAGCGGTTCGCCGATCGGACGTTGAGCCCGGTCGAGCTGCTCGACGCCCTGTACGCCCGGGCCGACGAGATCGGCTCCGAGCTGAACGCATGGACCGACCGCCGCGTGGAGCAGGCGTACTCGGCGGCTCACGCCTCGGCCGAGCGATGGGCGCGTGGACCGGACGCGGCGCTACCACTCGACGGCGTGCCGGTGGCGATGAAGGAGGAGCAGCCGATCGACGGTGAGCCGTGGCGGCTCGGTTCGCTCCTCATGGAGCACGAGATCGCCACCGTCACCCACCCGCTCTACGAGCTGCTCGTCGGTGCCGGCGCGGTCGTCCACGCCCGAACCACCACCCCCGAGTTCTCGTGCGCCGGCTTCACGCACTCCCGCCTGTGGGGCCTCACCAAGAATCCGTGGAACCACGAGATCAGCTGCGGTGGGTCGAGCGGTGGATCAGGTGTCTCGCTCGCGGCCGGACTCGCGCCGCTCGCCACCGGTTCGGACATCGGCGGGTCGATCCGGGTCCCTGCGGCATTGAACGGTGTGGTGGGGTTCAAACCACCGCACGGCCGCGTGCCAACGCTGCCGCCGTTCAACCTCGACACCTATAGCCACGACGGCCCCATGGGGAGGTCGGTCGCAGACGTCGCGATGATGCAGAACGTGATCGCCGGCGCACATCCGGCCGACCACATCAGCATGCGGTTCCCGCCGGTCCTCCCGCTGGAGCCCGCCCCCATCCGGGGGATGCGAATCGCGCTCGCCCGCACCATCGGCGACATCCCCATCGCCGACGACGTCGACGCCAACACGAACACGGTCGCCGACGCCTTGCGCGCTGCCGGTGCGCAGGTGGTGGAGGTGCTCGTGCCGGTGACCCGTGCCGAGTTCTCCACTGCAGCGCTCATCCACTTCGGCACGATCTTCGGTGCGTCGGTGACTGCGGCGGCGGGCGACCGTGCCGATCTGCTCACCCCCTACGCGGCGTACTTCTCCGAGATCTCGACATCGGTCGCGGCGCAGCACAGCGTGTACGAGGGTCTCGAGCGGGAAGCCGCGATCCACGCCACGATCGCCACGGCGATGGCCGGGTTCGATGCACTCGTGTGTCCGACGCTCGCATGTGGCGGATGGGAGGCCGGCGAGGACTACACCGAGCGCAAACTGGTGATCGCCGGCGTCGAGCTCGAGCGATACATCGAGGGCGCGCTCACGCTCCCGTTCAACATCGCGAGCAAGCACCCAGTTCTGGCCGTGCCCAGTGGTCGTGCCAGCAACGGCGTGCCCACGGGTGTGCAGATCGTGGGACAGACCTTCGACGACGCCGCCGTGTTCCGCATCGGCGCCGCGCTCGAGCGTGAGCTCGGCTGGTGGCGCGATCCGTCGTGGAGACCGGGATGACGGTGGCGCGGGCGCGGCCGCCGAAAGCGCGTCCATCGAAAGCGCGGCCATCGCTGTCGCGCGAGCTGATTGCTGCGACGGCACTGCGGCTCACACGTGAGGAACCGAACATGCCGCTCACGCTCACGCGTCTCGGCGTCGAGCTGGCAGCCGATCCGACGGCCATCTACCGGCACTACCGCAGTCGCGAGGAGCTCTTGGTCGACCTGTTCGAGCTGACGTACTCGGAGGTGCTCGATCGGTTCGAACCGGGTGGCGACTGGCGCTCGTCGCTCAACCACGTGGGCCACGCGATGCGTGCGGCGCTGCTGGTCCGACCCGCCCTGGTCGCCGAGGTGGGTCACCGGTTCACGGGTGGGCCGCACGAGCAGGAGGCGATCTGCGTCACGCGCGAGATGTTCCGCTCAGCGGGTCTGTCCGACCACGAGTCGAACCAGCAGGTGCGGGTCTTCGGCGAAATGATCCTGGCGAACGTGATGATGAGCGCGGCCACGATGTCAGCTCAACCCGAGGTGCAGTTGTCCGAGCTGGAGTTGGCCGCTCGCGTCTACGGCGTCGAGGTCAGCTCGATGCAGACCTACGACCACGACACGTTCACGATGATGCTCGACACATACTTCGACGGGCTCGCGGCTCGCGTGCGGGTGGCCAGGCGGTCGCGCCCATCGGGCGGCACGACGTGAACGACCGGGACGGACCACTCGTCGCGAAGTGGCAAGAACTGGCGCCACGCGAACATCAACAACATCACGAACATCACGAACACGGGCCTGACGAGGCACACAGGGGGAGACACATGAAGAGGATCCGTATCAGCGGGGTCGTGGCCATCGGCCTCACCCTCGCACTCGCCGCCGCAGCATGCGGTGGTGCCGACGCGCCGACCTCTGCCACGGAGGCGCCCGGGTCGACCGCCGCGCCGACGAGCGCCGGCGACACGACGGACACGGCGGGTGAGTCGCCTGCCACCACCGAGCCACCGGCAACGGGCAACACCATCGCAGGGATGCCCGAGGGCGCCGACACGATCCTCACCCCGGCCCCGTCGGGAGAGGCGGAGTCAGTCGTGTGGGCCACGTACCGCGAGACCTCGACGATCGACCCGATCTACGTGTTCGACTATCCCGACAACACCGCGATGGCCATCGCCTGCGAGTCGTTGCTGAGGCAGAACCCCGATCTCACGGTGGGCGCAGGTCTCGCGACCAGCGTCGAGTACGTCGACCCGACCTCACTCGTCATCACCCTGCGCGACGGTGTCACGTTCTGGGACGGCACTCCGTTGACTGCAGACGACGTGGTGTTCAGCCTGCAGCGGCAGCAGGATCCAGCCAACGGCGGCTTCTACGGCGCTGTCTTCGCGAACGTGACCGACGTTGCCGTGACCGGCGACGCCGAGGTCACGATCACGACCAGCAAGCAGGACATGGCGTTCCTCGGAGAGCTCTCCGGCCCGGTCGGCGCGGTGGTGCAACGGGCCTACACCGAGGAACAGGGCGCCGACTTCGGCACCGCGGCCGGTGGTGTGATGTGCACCGGCCCGTTCCAGCTCGACTCCTGGGTGGTGGGCGAGGGCATCACCTTCACGCGCTTCGACGGGTACTGGGACGACACCCTGCCGCAACAACTGCAGCAGATCACGATCAAGGGTGTGTCCGACGACGCCGTGCTCACCTCCGGCCTCCTCACCGGTGAGATCGACGGCGTCTACGCGAACGCCCTGTCGACGATCGACCAGCTCCGGTCGAGCGATGCCGTCAACGTCTACGAAGGGCCGAGTTACGCCATCAGCGCCTTCATCGTGTCGAACTTCACCGGTGCGCTCGCCGACAAGCGGGTACGCCAAGCACTGTCGATGGCCATCGATCGCCCAGGCATCGTGACCGCCCAGTTCAAGGGCGCCGCCTTCCCGGCTCGCGCCCCGGCGTCGCCGGGGACGTGGGGGTATGCACCCGAGGTCTTCGTGGACGGCTGGAACGCACTTCCTGACGTGTCGACGCCCGATCTCGAGGCAGCCAAGGCACTCGTGGCCGAGGCGGGAGCCGAGGGCCAGGTCGTGCGGATCGGGATGTCGACCGAGATCGCAGCGATCGCCTTGCAGGCGGGCGAGTTCCAGCGTGCGCTCGAGTCGATCGGTCTCGAGGCCGAACTCGTGTCGGTGTCCGCCGCGAACTACATCAACTTCTTCATCGACGCGGCCGCACGCGACGGGGTGGACGGGTTCTTCACGGTGAACTACCCGAACCTCAGCGATCCGTTCGGCTTGTACGGCTCGATGCTCGCACCCGACGGCTCGCAGGCCTACAACGGCTACTCGGACCAGGCCGCGCTCGATCTGGCCGATGCAATCCGGTCCGAACCCGACGACACAGCGCGTGCAGAGAAGGTGGTGGAGCTCCAACAGCTCATCGTCGACGAGCAGCTGTGGATCTCGGTCGTGGCACCCACGACCGTGCTGATCATGAGCAAGGACCTCACCGGCGCTCCGTCGACGTTCTCGTACATGTTCGGTCCTTGGGCCGCATACCTCGGCGCCACCTGACCGGCGGCCTCGGGACACACGGGACACACGGGACACACGGGACACACGGAAATCGCAGCGACCGGGATGCTCAGGTTCGTCCTACGTCGTTTGTCGATGCTCGTCGTGACGTTGTTCGTCGCGAGCTTCGCCATCTATTCGGCGATGTACCTCGCACCTGGCAACCCGATCGCTGCGCTGACCGGTGGTCGCACACCGACCCCGGAAGCGATCGCCATACTCGAGCAGCGCTATCACCTCGACGACCCCTTCGTCGTCCGCTACCTCCGGTGGCTCGGCGGTGCACTCCGGGGCGATTTCGGCGTGTCGATCCAGTTGCGTCAGGACGTGTCGACACTCATCGCCCAACGCATCGGAACGACGGTGCAACTCGTGTTGTACGCATCGATCATCATCGTGATCATCGGCATCGGCCTCGGCGTGCTCGGTGGACTCCGCCGGGGCATCGTCGACAACATAGTGATCGTCCTCACCACGCTCAGCGCTGCGGTGCCGTCGTTCGTCGCCTCGATCATCCTGCTCTCGGTCTTCGCGGTGAACCTCGGGTGGTTCCCCGCCCTCGGTGGTGGCGACGGCTTCGTCGATCAGGTCAGACACCTCACCCTGCCGGCGGTGGCGTTGGCGTTCTCGTCGATTGCGCTCGTCGCCCGGATCACGCGTGCATCGGTGCGCGATGAGCTTTCCAGAGAGCATGTGCAGACGGCGATCAGCCGCGGCATCCCGTACCGGTTGGTGGTCCGCCGCCATGTGCTGCGCAACGCTGCGATCCCCATCACGACCATCGTCGGCATCACGGTGGCGTCGCTGTTCGCTGCGTCTGCCGTCGTCGAACGAGCCTTCGCCCTCAACGGGATCGGTTCCTACCTGATCCAAGCCGCGCTGTCGAAAGACATCGCGGTGGTGCAGGGCATCTCGCTCGTGATCGTCGCGGTGTTCGTCGTCGTGAATGCAGTGGTCGACTTCCTCTACGCGGTGCTCGATCCTCGTGTGTCGCTGGGTGACGCCGCGTCATGAGTACCACCGAACTCCCCGGCACCGACCGGAACGCGCCGATCGCCACCGTACGTCGTGATCGATCAGGCCGGCGTGGTCTTCCAGGCCTCCGCGGTACGGGTGTCGTCGGCCATGTGAGTGCAGCGGTGCTGGTCGTCGCTGCGCTCGTCGCGGTGTTCGGCACCATGCTCGCCCCGCATGACCCCGATCTCACGAACCTGTCGTTCCAATTCGTCGGCCCGTTCGAGGACCATTACCTCGGGTTCGACTCCCAGGGTCGCGATGTGATGTCACGCCTGCTCGCTGGGGCTCGCTCCTCGCTGCTCGGCCCGGTCGCCGTCGTGCTGCTGTCGATGCTGCTCGGCACCGGCCTGGCGATCGCGACGGCGTGGAAGGGCGGCCGTTTCGACCAGTGGGTGTCGGGCGCGCTCGACGTGCTGTTCTCGTTCCCGGCGGTGGTCCTCGCGATCGTCGTGAGCGTGGTGATCGAACCCGGGCTCAGATCGGCGACGATCGCGTTGGCGATCGCATACACGCCCTTCATCGCCCGCGTGCTCCGGAGTGCGGCGTTGCGGGAGCGATCGCGCGACTACATCGCTGCACTGGAGGTGCAGGGGCTCAGGGCGACAGTGATCTGCGTACGGCATCTGGGTCGCAACCTGCTGCCGTTGATCGTCGCTCAGGGAGCGATCCTCTTCGGATACGCCATGGTCGACCTGGCGGCGATCTCGTTCCTCGGGCTCGGGGTGCAGCCCCCGCAGGCCGACTGGGGCGTGATGGTGGCGACCGGCCAGAGCGGGGTGCTCCAGGGCTATCCGATGGAGTCGCTCGCCTCAGGTCTGTGCATCGTCGCTGTGGTGGTGGCCGTCAACCTGCTCGGGGAGCGCCTCACCGATCGAGCCCAACTGGTGACACGATGACCGTGTCCGAGGCCCTGCTCGACGTTCGCGATCTCGCAGTCGATCTCCCCATCGGCGGCGAGCTCCGAACCGTGCTGCACGACGTGTCGTTCACCATCGCACCGGGCGAGGCACTCGGTCTGGTGGGCGAGTCGGGGTCGGGCAAGTCGATGACGGCCCGCTCGATCGCACGCCTCCTCCCGCCGGGGGCGTTCTCGACCGGGACGATCTCGTATGCGGGCGGCAACGTCGCTGCGTTGAAGGGTGCTGGAATGCGCGCCTACCGAGCCGAGGTGGCGATGGTGTTCCAGGACCCTCGCGCCCACATCAATCCGGTCCGGCGCATCGGTGACTTCATGACCGAGGCCCTCCGCACGAACCATGGAGTGTCGACATCGGATGCAGTCGCACGCGCAGTCGCGCTCCTCGAAGAGGTCGGCATCTCCGACGGGCAGCGACGCCTCGACCAGCATCCGCACGAGCTGTCCGGTGGGCTGTTGCAGCGCGTGATGATCGCCACTGCCTTGCTGACCGAGCCCCGATTGCTGCTGGCCGACGAGCCCACGACCGCGCTCGACGTCACCACCCAGGCCGACGTGATGGCGATCCTCGACGACCTCCGCCGGGAACGAAACATGGCGTTGCTGTTCATCACACACGATCTCGAGCTGGCGAGCGCGGTGTGTGATCGCACCGCCGTCATGTACGCCGGGCAACTCGTCGAGCAGCGCACCTCCTCACAACTGCACGACGATCCGTTGCACCCGTACACGGCGGGTCTGGTGGGCGCCCGGCCGAGCATCGACGGCCAGGTCACCCGCCTCGCCGCGATTCCTGGCCGGCCGCGCTCGGCCTACGAAGCGCCCGCCGGCTGCGCCTTCGCCGATCGCTGCGTGCATGCCGAGGACGCTTGCGCCAACGTCCGCCCGGCGCTCGAACCGCTCGAGGATGGCCTCGTGCGCTGCCGTCGGGCCGGAGAGCTGCGCGGCATGCTGAGCACAGGGGGCCGCCGTGGCTGATGCCGCCGCCCCTCGCACCTCGATCGACCCGAAGGCCGCAGCCGCCGATCCGTTGCTGACCGTGCGCGCCTTGACGAAGCACTTCGGCGCGCACGTGGCGGTCGACGACGTGTCGTTCGACATCGCTCGCGGTGGGTCGTTGGCGATCGTCGGCGAATCCGGTTCGGGCAAGACGACGATCGCCAAGATGATCGTGGGCCTGGTGGTGCCGACGTCGGGCACGGTCAACGCCTGTGGTCACGATCGCTCGACACGGCCGCGTGGTGCCGCCGAGCGTCGCCGTCGCGGGGCCGAGGTACAGATCGTGTTCCAGGACCCGTACAGCAGTCTCGATCCGCACCAGAGCGGCGCGTCGGCGATCGATGAGGTGCTCGCGCTCCACCGGGGCGGGTCGGGCTCCGAACGCGCTGGCCGCGTGACCGAACTCGGCGACCTGGTGGGACTCGACGAACGGCAGCTTCGGGCCCTGCCGCGGGCACTCTCGGGCGGCCAACGACAGCGGGTCGCAATCGCCCGGGCGCTGGCGGCCGAGCCGCAGTTGCTCATCCTCGACGAATCGGTCGCCGCACTGGATGTGTCGATCCAGGCCCAGGTGTTGAACCTCCTCGCCGACGTGAGGGCGAGTACCGGAGTCTCCTACCTGCTCATCAGCCATGACCTGGCGGTGGTGCGCCAGATCACCGACGACGTGATCGTCATGCACCGCGGCGTGGTGGTGGAGCACGGTGGCACTCGCGAGGTGCTCGACCACCCGCAGGCGGCATACACCCAGCTCTTGCGGGCGAGCGTGCCGACGCCGGGGTGGCGGCCCCGCCGGCGCAGTGAGTGGTCGGGTGCCCCGGAGGCCGCCGACGGTATCGTCAGCTGAGCGGCAGACCCGGTCAGCGGCCGGCCGATCCTGCCGAGGGCCGTCACCGGGGACCGGGCCGGCCGTCTTGTCCGGCACGAGTTCGCAGTCCCCCGAGGGGGCCTCGTCGGTGGTGGGGTGACCGGATCGGCAGCTGGCGCAACGGCGTCTCGAGCGGAACCTTGCCCTCCGTGGTGCTGGTGGCGGCTAATGTTCGGCGATCCACGGCGACGACCTCACACCGGCAGCAGCGGGCTATGCCATGCCCGGCGAGTTCGAGCCCCACGCCGGATGCCTGATGGCCTGGCCCTCGCGGGCCGAGCTGTGGGGTGATCACCTCGAGGATGCGATACACGACTACGCGCGAGTCGCGTCGGCGATCGGCGATTTCGAGCCGGTGCTCATGGTGTGTCGGCCGGGCGCTGCCGACGAGGTTCGGACGCGCTGCTCGTCGGCCGTCACGGCGATCGAGATCCCCATCGACGACTCGTGGGCTCGCGACAGCGGGCCCGCGTTCGTCCGTGCGGCCGACGGTGACGTGGCGGCCTGTGGCTTCGGGTTCAACGCTTGGGGTGGGCGGTGGCTTCCGCATGACGACGATGCCCGCTTGTCGCGTCGGCTCGCAGAACGGCTCGGTCTGCGCTACTTCCACGCTCCCTTCGTGCTCGAGGGTGGTTCGTACTTCGTCGACGGCGAGGGCACGCTGATCACCACCGAGCAGTGCCTGTTGAATCCCAACCGCAATCCGGGCCTCTCTCGTGCGGAGATCGAGCGCGGTCTCTGCGATCACCTGGGCGTGGACACGGTGATCTGGTTGCCCTGGGGGCACAGCCTCGATACCGGGCCTGCTGGAACCGACGGTCACGTTGACGGTGTGCTGCAGTACGTCGCTCCCGGCCACGTGTTGCTGGAGTTGGTCGCCGACCCGTCGTCGCCGGAGCACGTGCGAGGCGTGGCCAACCTGTCCGTGCTCGAGTCGGCCGTCGACGCCACCGGCCGATCGCTGCGCATCACCCTGCTCGACCCGGGTGCCGATGCCCAGGTGTCATACGCGAACCACTACATCGCCAACGGCGCAGTGATCGTGCCGGTCGCCGGCGACGGCACCAACGCCGTCGACGAGCCAGCGTTGGAGGTGCTGCGCGGGCTGCATCCCGACCGAGCGGTCGTCGGGGTGCCAGGTGCGGTGCTCTCGCTCGGCGGCGGTGGTCCGCACTGCATCACCCAACAGATCCCTGCCGGTGTGTCGTGGTGAGCGATCGCCCGCCGACGTCGGCTTGCGGTTGAGCGCGGCCTTCACTACGGGCGCACCCTGCACGGTGCGAACCGAGTGTGACGAAGTGACACCCAGACCTCAACCTTGGCCTTTGGCCGCCGACTATCTCACCTTGCTGCCGCACTCACGGTGATCTGACCGCAGGCCCGGGGCTTCAGCAGTCGGCGAGGTGTGCGGTGATCGCTGCGAAACAGGCAGCGCCCACCGCGAAGAAATCGCCCTCGGCGTCGGGGTTCGACGAGTGCAGCATCATCGCCGAGTCGTGCTCGGTGGACAGGTAGATGCTCTGGCCGTGGATGCCTGCCGCGTACAACACGCGACCCGAGTCGTGGGAGTACCACTGCGACCGGTAGGAGAAGTAGGTCCCGCCATCCTCGTTGCCCCACAGGCTCGGGCGGGGCGTGCCACCTGCTTTCAGCCGAGCGATCACTGCGGCCGGCTCGAGCCGTCGACCGTTCCACTCCCCGTCGTGGGAGACCAACAGGGCGAGCCGCAGCAGGTTCGGTGCGGTCACGCACAACCCGCCACCGGCGACGGCCTTGCCGAGTGGATCCGTCACGAAGAACGCATCATGCTCGGCGCCGAGATGTTCGTAGATCTTCTCGCCGAACAGTTCGGCGATCGGCATGCCGGTGGCCCGCTCGACGATCCAGCCGAGCACCTCGGAGTTGGCGGTCACGTAATGGAAGTCGACCCCGTGCTGTCCGCGCTTGCGCAGCGTGGGTAGGTATTCGTACAGACTGCTGTGTGCCGTGACGTCGGGCGGGGTGGCACGGAACCCCGATGCGTAGGAGAACTGCCAGATGTCGGACTGCGGGTCGTCGTAGATCTCGCTGAAATCGACGCCGACCTCCATGTCGAGTACGTCGCGCACCGTGGCATCCGCATAGGCGCAACTCCGGTCGTGCGCTCCGTCGCGCCCTCTCGCCCGCCCGAGGCATTCCGTCACGACATCCGCGAACGCTTCCTTGCCTCGCGCAGCGTCGAACATACGGCGGAGGCCATCGCAGGTGTGTACTGCGGGGTGCTCGATGGCTTCGTCGGCGATGCACGCGACGGGGTCGACGGCAGCGGCCTCACGAATCGGAGCCGGACACCGCCGGCGATCACTCTCGTCGATACGCCGCCGGCCCAGGCCGTCCTCGTACCGAGTTGGCCCTGGAGGTCCTGGCGTTCGGCCGGATGATCGGCGATCACAGTCCGTCCAACTCGTCCCAGAGGCCGCCTGGCACCACCACGTGAGCATCGGCAACATCGGCTCGCACCTCGTTGCCGGAACGAGCCCCGACGACCACCGACGTGACCGCCTCATGTCGGAGCGCGAACTGCAGCGCAGCCGCAGGCAGGCCGACACCATGCCGGTCACAGGCCTCTCGCATCGCCCGGGTTCTTCTCACGAGTTCTGGCGGTGCGGCCTCATAGTCGTAGGTCGGGTTGTGGTCCGGGTCGACGAGCAGGCCGCTGTTGAAGACACCACCGATGATGACGCCCACTCCACGTTCGATGCAGCGTGGTAGCAGCCGATCGGCGCCGGACCGGTCGAGCAGCGTGTATCGGCCGGCCAGGAGCACACAATCGAGGTCGACACGTTCGACGAGGCGGTCGAGCATCTGCCACTGGTTCATCCCGCAGCCGACGGCCCGGATGACGCCCTGGTCGCGCAGATCGATCAAAGCCGGGAAAGCGCCGCTGATGGCCTCGTGCTCATGGTCGTCGGGATCGTGGACGTGGACCACGTCGATCCGGTCGAGCCCGAGCCGGTCGAGGCTCTCCTCGATCGACCGCAGCGTGTCGTCGCGCGAGTAGGCGCGAACCGGTTCGAACGCTGGGGCATCGACGAAGATCGACGGTGCGGCTCCTTCCGGCGCCTCGCGCAGCAGGCGGCCGACCTTGGTCGCTATCACGTACTCGTCGCGGGCTCGTCCACGCAGTGCTCTGCCGAGCCGCGCTTCGGAGAGCCCCTGACCGTAGAGAGGTGCCGTGTCGAAGAAGCGGATGCCCGCGTGCCAAGCGGCCTCGATGGTTGCGTTGGCATCGTCATCGGAGATCGCCGAGTACAGGTTGCCGAGCGGCGCGCAGCCGAGACCGAGGCGCGTCACCTCAGGTCCGCGGGCGCCGAGAGTCCTCATCCGGCGGTTGCGACTCGTGGTGGTGGGACGCCGAGGCCGAGAGCGATCCGCTGCGTCACGGTGTGCAGCTCGGCGGCCAGTTCGCGCAGGTGTTCCTTCGTCGCGCGTGGCTTGAGCAACGTGATGCTGACGGCGAGGAGCTGGTCGGTGGTCGACAGTCGAGGAATCGCGACACCGACGCAGACGACGCCCTCGATCACCTCTTCTCGGTCCAACGAATAGCCACGAGATCGGATCAGGTCGAGTTCGCGAAAGAGAGCATCCTCGGTGATGATCGAGTTCGGCGTGAGCTGCGGGAAGGGCCCTGCACCAGCGAGACGATTCCTCACCTGCTGGTCATCGAGCGTCGCGAGCATCGCCTTCCCGGTGGCGGTGCAGGTGGCCGGCAGAGCACGTCCTGGGGTCGACGCGAGCCGGACTGGATGCACCCCCTCTCGCTTGGCGAGGTAGATGACGTCGATGCCGTCGCTCAACAGAGCGAGTTGAACGGTGTCGTTGCGCCCCGCCTGGAGGACGCCGCAGCTCTCCTGGAACAGGCGTACCTGGTCGACGCTGGAAAGATACGAACCGCCGAGTTGTGCGAGGTGGGGTCCGAGTTGGACGCCACCGTCCTGGAGCCGCAACAGGCCGGTGTCGACGAGCGTCGAGCAGAGGTTGGCGACCGAAGACTTCGGGAGTCCGAGCCGTCGGGCTATGGCGCTGATCCCCAAAGGCTCGCCTTCAGATGCGACAAGATCGAGGATGGCCACAGCGCGCGTCACTGCTGGAACCAACGATCGCTCTTCGTCCGCCATTGGGTTTCTCCTCATCGCCAGTCGAACACCACACCGAGGATGTCCGGATCACCGGCCTCCATTCTGGCAAACAGGTCGGGCGCGTCGGTCGGGGCGGCGAGATGTGTGACGAGATCGCGAAAGCGAACCTTGTGCCAGCGCAGGAGCGCCAGTGCCAGGCGCATGTCACCGAATCCGCATGCGGCTGCGATCGTCGGCTTCTTGATGTGGGTCGGATGGAAGTCGATGTCGATGTGCTGCTTGTAGTACCCCTGGAGTAGCACGGTGCCTTGTGTGCGGATGCGGTCGATGCTGGGCGCGAACTGATCAGCGCGACCGGACGTCTCGATGACCACGTCCACGCCGCCTGGCGCCAGGTCGCGCAGCACGCCGTCGACATCCATGACGTTGAGGTCCACCGCGACGTCGGCGCTGTGCTCACCGCTCAGCCGGACCCTGGTCGGACTCAGATCGGTCGTGACGACGATCGCACCCCGGCTGCGGGCGAGTTGCGCCGAGGCCTGACCGATGAGGCCCTGTCCGCTGACGAGGACGACATCGCCGAGTTCGACGCGGATCTGCTGGATCCCGCCGAGCCCGACAGCAACCATCGCGGTGAGCGCGGCCTCGACCGGGTCGACCTCGTCGGACAGCTTGATCGGGGCACGCGACGAGGTGGATGCCACTGCATGCGAGACGTGGCCGGCCATCCATGTGAACGGATAGCTGTTCGGCAGCCGACTGGTGGTGAACAGCACCCGGTCGCCGACATCGAAGCCCGCCACGTCGGATCCGATCTCCTCGATCACACCGACCGACTGATAACCGGTGACGGTCGGGAAGGTCAGCTCAGGCCGCGCGCCTCGGTACGCGTCGACCTCGGTACCTTGGCTGACGCCGCTGTACTCGGTGCGGATGAGCAGGTCGTCGGGCTTCAGAGCTGGGAGCTCGTACGTCTGCACCTCCATCGACTTCGGCTCGGTGATCACAACAGCGGTGGCCTTCATGTTTGCCACTCCCTTCCGTTCGGGTAGGCCAGGGTGGCCATGGACTCGGGGTGCATCTCGATCGAGTAGCCGGGTGCTTCGGGCACGACGTATCGGCCGCTACGGATCTCGGCGGGGTGCAGGAAATGCTCGTGGAGGTGGCTGGCGTACTCGGTGGTGCGGTCCTCGAGCGAGCCCGACACGCACACGTAGTCGATCATCGAGATGTGCTGGACGTACTCACACAGGCCGATCCCGCCGGCATGCGGGCACACGGGGATGTCGCGGGTTGCGGCGAGAAGCAGGACGGCGAGGACCTCGTTGAGTCCACCGAGTCGGCAGGCGTCGACCTGGCAGTAGTCGATCGCCTCGGCCTGGAGCAACTGCTTGAAGATCACACGGTTTGCAGCATGCTCTCCGGTCGCAACACCGATCGGGGCGACGCCCCTTCGGATCGCTGCATGTCCGAGGACGTCGTCGGGGCTCGTCGGTTCTTCGATCCATCGGAGATCGAATCGTCGCAGATGTTCCATCCATTCGATCGCCTGCGGCACCTCCCACACCTGATTCGCGTCCGCCATCAATGGCATCGTGTCGCCGAGTTCTTCGCGCATGATCTCGCAACGGCGAATGTCCGATGCGACGTCGACTCCGACCTTGGTCTTGAAGCTCGTCCAGCCGAGGGCCAGGTTGGAGCGGCACAGGTCGCGGACCTGCTGTTCGGAATAGCCGAGCCATCCCGCCGAGGTGATGTACGCGGGATAGCCGTCGCGACGCAGTTCATCGATGCGTTGCTGCTTGCTCGGCTCCCAGCGCTGAAGCAGTTCCAGTGCACGGTCGTCGGGCAACTCGTCACGGAGATAGCGCAGATCGACGCACTCGAGGAACTGTTCCGGCGAGAGCTCTGCGACCAGTTGCCATACCGGCACACCTCTGGTCTTGGCCCACAGATCCCAGACGGCATTCACCAGCGCCGCCGTTGCCAGATGAATCACGCCCTTCTCCGGGCCCAACCATCGCAACTGCGAATGGTTGGTCACGCTCCGCCAGAAGTCTCCCATCGAATCGACGATGTCCGACAGCCGGCGTCCGGTCACCAGCGGCGCCAACGCCTCGATCGCCCGACAGCACAAGTCGTTGCCCTGCCCGATCGTGAACGTCATCCCATGACCTTGCAAGGGGCCGTCGGTGTGCAGCACGACGTAGGCGGCCGAGTAATCCGGATCAGGGTGTTGCGCATCCGAACCTGCGAGGGACGTCGACGTGCGTGCCCGCAGGTCGTGGGTGGTCACATGAGTGATCCGGGTCATCTCTGCTCTTCCGAGCCACCCAGGTAGGCGGCCGCCAGTCGATCACGTTGCCCGGCGAGCTCACGCGCCGCTCCTTGGAAGCTGACCCGCCCCCGGGCCAACACCATGACACGGTCGGCGATGCGCAGCGATTGTTCGACGTGCTGCTCGACCATGAGTACGCCGAGGCCCGCGTCCGCGAGTTGGCGGAGGTTCGCGAGCAATCGTTTCACGATGAGCGGGGCCAGGCCGAGCGACAGTTCGTCGACGAGCAGGACCTTCGGCCGCGACATCAATGCTCGGGCAAGAGCGAGCATCTGTTGCTCTCCCCCCGACAAGCTGCCGCTCTGCCGATCGAGCAGGGGTCGAAGCGCCGGCAACAGATCGAGCAGCTCATCGAGGCGACCGAGGTCGCCATGGCCGCCGAGTCGGAGATTCTCGAGCGTCGTCAGTCTCGTGAACAGCGAGCGATCCTCGGTGACGTGGCCGAGCCCAGCACGGGCGCGAGCAGCAGCATGCATGCCCGAGACGTTCGAGCCGCCCAACCGGATCTCGCCGGCCTGTTGCTCTGCAAGGCCGGAGATGGTCAACAAGGTGGTCGACTTGCCGGCGCCGTTGGCGCCGAGAAGGGCGACCACCTCCCCCGCGTCGACGTGCAGATCGATCCCGCGCACGACAGTGAGCCCCTTGTACCCGGCCAGCAGTCCTTCGACTTCGAGCAATGCCATCAGTCATCCTCGTCCACGGCAATGCCGAGGTAGGCCGCGATCAGCGCCTCGGACTGTCGGATCTCGGTAGGGGGCCCAGACGCGATCGCCTTCCCGAAGTCGATCGCGACCACATGGTGCGAAACGCGGAACACGAGCTCGGTGTCATGCTCGACCAGCAGCATGCCGACGCCGGCCTCGGCAAGCCGCTGGAGCACGCGCCCGAGTTCCTCGGTCTCGTGGGTGTCCAACCCAGCGGCTGGTTCATCGAGCATCAGCACGCTCGGATCGGCGACGACGCCGCGGGCGACCCCCACCAATCTGCGAGTGCCCGCAGACAGGTCGCGAGGAAGTGCGTCGGCGAGATCGTGCAGACCGGTCATCTCGAGTGCGCGGTCGATCGCAACCGTTGCCTGTCGGGGGCGGACAAGATCGCGAAGGAAACCGAAGCGCCGATCGTTCTCCGCAGCCACGATCAGGTTCTCGCTGACCGTCAGATCGTCGAACAGACGTAAGGCCTGGAAGGTACGCCTGAGGCCCGCGTTGGCACGTCGGTGCGGCGCCCAGGCGGTGACGTCGACATCGTCGAGCAGCACGCGCCCCCCGGCCATCGGGGTCAACCCGGTGACGGCGTCGATGAAGCTGGTCTTGCCGGCGCCGTTCGGGCCGATGAGTCCGACGATCTGGCTCGGGCTCACCTCGATCGACACGTTGTCGACGGCGGCGATCTGGCCGTAGCGCACGATGATGCCTTCGGCGATCAGTCCGGCGGTCATGGCAACGACTCCGGGACCGGTCTGGCGACCTCCGGGCCGGTGGCCCGGTCCGCCAGGGCGGCGCGGGCAGCCTTGATCCGTCGTTTCTCCTTCTCGTGGCGAACGATGTTGGCGACGCCGTCCGGCTGGGTGATGACCGTCACGATCAGACCGACGCCCGACAGGGTCTGCGAGACTTGATCGGAGCCGATGGTGTTGCGCAGCCAGAGTGCACCCGGTGCGCCAGGGGCGAGCAGGGTGCCTGCCAATGCACCGCCGATCGTCGCAATGCCTCCGATGTAGGCGAGTGCGAAGAAGTTGATCGACTGGAACACGACGAAGCTGCTCTCCGACACACGCCCGGCGCGATATGCCATCAGTCCACCCGCGAGAGCTGCGACGAACGACGAGAGGGCGAAGGCCTGCAGCTTCACTTTCGAAACGTTGATGCCGCTCGCGGCGGCAGCGGTCTCATCGGCCCGTACGGCGAGCATCCGCCTTCCGGAAACGCTGCGCCTCAGATTGGCGACCAGAAGCACGCACAGACACAGAACGGCGAGAATGACCAGGCCGTAACGGGCAGGCTGTGTTCGACCGTCGAGGTCGATGCCGAACAGTTCCGCGCCGCGAGGCACGGTCGAGCCGTTGCTTCCTCCCGTGAAGGTCGGGTTGTTGAAGACCATTCGTTCGAGCGCGATCCCGGCACCCAGCGTCACGACAGCCAAGTTGACTCCACGGACGCGCAACGCCGGAAGGCCGACCAGCACGCCGACCGGGACGGCGACCAGCGCACCGAGGAAGATCGAGAAGGGAAACCCGATCGAGAGGTGGTTGGCGACTCGAACGGTCGCATACGCACCGATCCCGGCGAAGCCCACCTGACAGAGCGAGATCTGGCCCACCCATCCGACGATCACAACGAGCGACAGGATGATGACTCCGCCGATCAGAGCGATCGAGTAGGCGGCCGAGTAGCTGGACGGTAGCCAGAACAGCAGCACGACCGAGACGGCGGCGAAGACGGCGAGTTTGAGGGGCACGCGGTGCACGGGCGGGGCCAAGGGCATGTTCGAGTAGACGAGTTCGCCGCGTTGTGGGAGCGAGCTTCCCTTCACCACCAGCATGAGGACGATCAACAGGAACGGCAGCGTTGCGGTGAGTCCGCGGATGTCATTGAAGTACTTGCCGATCACGGTTTCGCCGACCCCGAGCAACATCCCGCCGGTGAGCACGAGCCAGAGGTTCTCGAAGCGGCCGAGCAATGCGGCTGCCAGCGCCGGTGCGATGAGCAGCGACATCTGCAGGGCGTTCAGCCGGGCGATCGGCGAGATGAGGATCCCACCGACACCGGCCAGGACGCAGCCGATCATCCAGTTGATGGCAGCCAGGCGGGCTTGCGAGAAGCCGACGACGGCTGCTCCCTTCTCGCTCTCCGCCGCGGCTCTGGTGGCCAAGCCGAACAACGTGCGCTGGTAGAAGAGCCAGAGCACCCCAGTCAGCACGACTGCGACGCAAACGAGCAGGATCCGGTCCCAGCCGACGCGGACACCGAAGATCGTGACCGGCGATGTCGGTGTGAGCGGATTCACCGTGAACGTGCCGCTACCGAACTGCCAATAGGCGAGCGATGACAAGGTGAGCAGCACACCCAGGGATCCGGTCACTCTCGCCAGAGACGGTGCGTGCCGCAGCGGATGCATGACGAGGACGTGGATGAGCAGTCCGAGGAGTGCTGCGACGCACAGTGCCCCTACCAGCGCGATCGGGGTCGGCCATCCCCACTCCTGCCGGAAGGTGCGGAAGACGAACGCGACGTACATCGCGACAGCTGCGTGTCCGAAGTTCAGCACGCCCGAACCGCGGTAGACCGTGACAAGGCCGAGGCCCAGGAGCGCGTTGACCGCTCCTGGGCCGAAGCCCAGCACCACATAGGCGAGTAGTTCCTGCATCGTGGTGGCGACGCAGTCGCTATTCGACCGACTCGCCGGTGTAGAAGTCGAACACGGTGCCCGTGGACACGAGTTCTCCACCCTGGATGACGTTGCCGTAGGACGTGAAGTAGAACGTCCGCAGGAAGTCGTCGTTCGCGTTCTTGTACGACAGTCGGCCGGCGAAGAGCGGAACGATGCCGTCGAGTTGCAGCAGCGCCTCCCGGAAGCTGTCTGTCGTGATCTCACCATCGACAGCGAACAGAGCCTCCGCGGTGACGTACGCTCCGGCGTACCCGGTTGCCGCCAGCGTCACCAACGGATCGGCACTGATGGCCTTCATGTCCGCCTGGAACTTCAGGGCATCAGGAGTCGAGCCAGCACCGATGTTCTCGAAGAACGTCGCGATGTACACACCCTCACTGGCATCACCCATGCCCTCGATCGAGGCCGGATCGGCGGCGGTACCGAGGATGACGATGTCACCCTCATACCCCTGCTGGCGCAGGCTGGTGACGATCTTGACCGTGTTCGGTCCATCGGTCTGGACCGAGATGAAGGTCGGGTCCTCATCGATTGCCTGCTGAGCGACGGACGCAAGGTCGGACGACGCCGGATCGAAGTCGATGCGGGCGACGTAGTTGCCGCCCAGGAGCTTGATCCGCTCCTCCAGTGTCGGGTTGATGTCTCCGACGTTCGCGTTGACCTCCACCACGTTTGCGTCGACACCCTTCTCGGCGGCCGTCTGCATGATGTAGGCGGCGTTCGCATAGAGGGAGGCGCTACCACCGGCGTTGGTGATCGCGAGGAAGTTCTCCTGTTCGTACTCGTTCGGAAGCACCGGAAGACCACCGACGTACGGGACACCAGCTGCACCGAGCACGTCGACGACCGGGGCCGAGAAGCAGGAGAAGCAGATGCCGCCGAGCACGGCGGTCGCTCCCGCGTCGATGAAGTCCCGGGCACATGTCTCGCCCTGCACCGCATCAGCGCTGTCGTTGCACTTCTGGAAGTCGATCGGACGCCCGTTGATACCGCCGGTCGCGTTGATCGCCGCAAAGCAGGCTTCCGCGCCGGAGGTGATCTCCGGGAACTGGCCGGCAGGTGACGAATCTGTCTGGATCGAGCCGATCACGATCGGCTCGCCTGATCCGTCACCCGACCCGACGCAGGCGGTACCGGGTTCACCGGTGCGGCCCTCAGCCGTTGCTGCCGTATCAGCCGGTGCGGCGGTCGACCCCGCCGGTGCTTCGGTTGCCGTTGGCGCTGCAGTCGCGTCCGCCGATTCCTCGTCGTCGCCGCAAGCGGTGGCGAGCAGGATCAGCGGGACCAGAACAAACGCTGCACGAAGACGCACCATGGCGCGTCGAGATGATTCGTCCATCGTTACCCCCCAAAGGTAAGCTGTCGTCCAATAGGCTGGCCGACGTTCGGTATGCTAGACCATGTGACGGATGTCGGCAAGGATGGCGACGGGCGATCCGGTGGTCGGACGCCGAGGGGATGGGACTCGATGGCTCAACGGGTGGTGGTCGTGACCGGCTCGGCTGGCGGCATTGGCGCCGTGACAGCCGATCGATTCCGTGACAATGGCGACGTCGTGATCGGCCTCGACCTGGTCGACGGCTTCGATGTGACCGACCCGACGGCGTGCGTCGCCGCTGCCGATGGCGCGCTGCGTGACCATGGCCGGATCGACGTCCTGTGCAACATCGCCGGCGTCGGAGCAGTCGGCGATGTCATCGATGCCACGCAAGCCGATTGGGAGCGCGTGTTCGGCGTCAACGTGTTCGGTGTCGCCAACATGAGTCGAGCCGTCCTGCCGGCGATGCGCCTCGCCGGCCACGGTGCGATCGTGAACGCCTGTTCGGTCGCAGCTTCCGTCGGCCTGGTCGAGCGCGCCGTCTACTCGGCTTCCAAAGGCGCTGTGCTGTCGCTCACCAAGGCGATGGCCGCCGATGAGGTGCGTTACGGAGTTCGCGTCAACTGCGTTTCTCCTGGAACCGTCAGGAGCCCTTGGGTCGAGCGGCTCGTTGCCTCGACGCCCGACCCCGAGCGATCGATGGAGGCACTGCGCCGACGGCAGCCACTGGGGCGTCTCGTGGCGTGCGAAGAGGTTGCGGATGCCATCTGCTACCTCGCAGCCGAGTCCACGTTCACCACTGGCGCCGACTTCCTACTCGACGGCGGCATCACGAACGTCCGGTTGGTCGACTGACATGACCACAGGACCGGAGACCGCCTGGTTCGACGATGCCAGGTTCGGGCTGTTCATCCACTGGGATCACGCCAGCCAGCGCGGCTGGGAGTTGTCCTGGCCTCTCGTCGGGGGCGTCTTCAGCCTTCCGTACTGCCAGGCGGTTCCTGTCGACGACTACCACGCACTGGCGGCCACCTTCGATCCAACTGCCTGGAACCCGGCTGCGCTGGCCAGACGTGCCAAGGCAGCAGGCATGCGCTACATGGTCATCACCACGAGGCACCACAGCGGCTTCGCCATGTACGACTCGAAGGTGAGCGACCACACGGTCATGCACACGCCATCCGGCCGCGACCTCACACGCGAGGCGGTCGATGCATTTCGCGCCGAAGGCCTACGCATCGGTCTCTACTACTCCCTGTCGGACTGGTTCCACCCCGACTACCCGGCATTCACCGAGCAGATGAAGCCATACGTCTTCGGTACCTCACCGGCACTTCCGAGTGAGGAGCAGGCCGCCCGATTCCGCTCGTACCTGCTCGCACAACTCGAGGAACTGATGACCGGCTATGGGCCGATCGACGTCGTCTGGTTCGACGGCGGCTGGGAGCGTCCGGCCGAGTGGTGGCACCCCGAGGAGATCGAGACGCTGCTGCGGACACTCCAACCCGGAATCCTCATCAACAGCCGCCTTCCCGGCCGCGGCGACTTCGATACCCCAGAACAGTTCATCCCTGCGAGCAACCCGGGTGGGCGTTGGGAATCCTGCCTGACGATGAACGAGAGTTGGGGTTGGAACGTCGACGATCCGCACTACAAGTCGTCTCGCGCGATCATCCACGCGCTCTGCGAGACAGCCGGACGGGGCGGCAACCTGTTGCTCAACGTCAGCCCGATGGGCGACGGGGCGATCCCGCCCGAGCAGGTCGAACGCCTCGACGACATCGCTACCTGGATGGCCGCCCACAGTTCGGCCGTCCACGGCACCGAGGCCGGGCTCGAACCGTGGCAGTTCTACGGACCGTCGACGAGGTGCGGGAACCGCATCCACCTGTTCTTGCTCATGCGGCCGTACGACACCATCACGGTGCGCGGCCTGCCCGTCCGACGCGTCCGGAACGTGACCGAGTTGAGCTCCGGCACAGCACTGCAGTTCTCGTCACGCACGACGATCCTGGACCAACTCCGAGCCGATCCCGACGGCGAGATCACCATCGTGGTCCCTGAGGAACTGCTCGACCCGATGGCGACGGTGATCACCGTCGACTTCTCCGACGAGGTCGTCGGGTGACGCTGCGAGTTGCTCTGGTCCGAGGTCCGATGTACGACCATCTCTACGACGTCTTCGAGGATGCCGGCGTCGACGTCGAAGTGGTCGTCCACGAGGACCACCCCACGCTCAACCGTCGCGTCGCCGAGTTGCTCGGTGCAGGCGAGTCGCTCGACCTGATCTCGACCCATGCGAAGTACACACCATCCCAGTCGCCCTGGTTGCACCCACTCGACGACCTCGTCGACCCCGGCGCAGCCAGCGCACTCACCCCTCGCGCGGTCTCGCTCTGCCGATACCAGGGACAACTGTGGTGCCTGCCGAGATTGATCGACGTGCGAGTCCTGTGGACCAGAGACGATCGCGTCGATACCGTTCCTGACACGTGGGCCGACCTCGACCAGAGTTCGATCGTGTTCGGTTTCCCCGGCCGCGAGTCCGGCCTGTTCGGCACCTTCTTCGAACTGGTCGACGGAGCAGGTGGTCGCCTGTTCGAGACCGATGGCAGCCCGTGCATCGAGTCCGACGAGGCACAGGCCGCCGTCGAACTGCTCTGCCGCCTGGCCGCCCGGGCTCCGGCTGTTCTCCCGACATGGCACTACGACGACGTGGATGATGCACTCCTCGACGGGCGCCTCGACGCTGCCGCTGCCTGGCCCGGTGCCTGGGGCCCGATCAGCCGCTCGGACATCATCGACCGGCTCTCGCCGCATCTCTACCCTGCCGGACCCGCGAGTCGCGTCAGCTACTCCGGCTGCCACGCCTGGGCCGTTCCCCGCACCACCCGCGACCTCGAGGGTGCACTCGATCTTCTCCACCGGCTCGTCGGCTTCGACGCACAGGCCCTCGACGCGAGCGGCGGAAACATCTGCGCCCACACCGCAGCCTTCGCTGCCGTTCAGCCCGTCGATGACACCGACCAACGCCGCCTCGACATCACTCGCCAGACCATCGATCAGGCGATGATCACCTACCCACCGCTGGCGAACTTCCCACAGATCGAAGACGACGGCTGGTCCGCCATCCACGATGCTCTGCTCGGCCGCATCAGCCCATCCGAAGCAGTCGCCCGAATGCAACAGCGCGCCGAATCCATTCTCACCGCTGACACGTGACCACAGGAGACCGACAGATGAACCCAACACCACTCGCAGGCAGCACCGCCATCGTCACCGGAGCCGGGCGCGGCATCGGTGCCGCGTGCGTCCTCGCATTGGCCGACGCCGGCGCCGACATCGCACTCGTCGCCCGGTCGACCGGCGAGTTGGAGGCCGTCGCCGCACAGGTACGCGCTCTTGGCCGACAGGCCTGGGTCTGCCCATGCGACATCACCGACGCTGCGCAGGTACGTGAGGTCGTCAACTCGTTGGAGCGCGTCGATGTGCTCGTCAACAACGCAGGTACCGACAAACCAACGCCATTCCTCGACGTCACTCCGGAACTGCTCGAGGAACTGCTGGCAGTGAACGTGAAAGGCACCTTCTACATGGCCCAGGAGGTTGCTCGCAGGACGATCGCTGCGAACGGATCCGCATCGATCGTCAACATGTCGTCTCAGCTCGGGCTCGTCGGCTCGGGCTACGAAACTGCCTACTGCGCCGCGAAGTTCGGCGTCGAGGGCCTCACCAAGTCGATGGCCGTCGAACTCGGACCGAAGGGGATCCGGGTCAACGGGGTCGCTCCCACGGTCGTCGAGACCCCCCGCACAGCCGTGGCCCTGGCCAACGAGTCCTTGCGCCAGATGATCATCGGCAAGATCCCGCTCGGACGCCTCGCCACCCCCGAAGACGTGGCCGCGGCGGTCGTCTTCCTCGCCTCACCCGCCGCAGG
>Ga0105047_10004587_pt1 | contig 23977 bp, 22 predicted proteins | sample MAT04_FD_78384 | JGI IMG/M metagenome (GOLD analysis project Ga0105047, IMG submission 78384) | Freshwater microbial communities from Lake Fryxell liftoff mats and glacier meltwater in Antarctica - MAT-04 (megahit assembly) | ecosystem: Environmental > Aquatic > Freshwater > Ice > Liftoff... | reverse complement strand
TCATCAAAAGAGCAAGAAAAGAATACGTATAATAACACTAAGAATTTTGCAGTGGAAATCATTGATCAAAAGACTGAAGTGGCATTGATTTCTTCAATTTCACATCCTGATTTAGGTGCAATAAAACGTGCGATCGAATCTAATGCACAACGTAAAGTAACAATTCTCAAACCAAATAAAATCAATTCATTAGAAAATTATAATATTTTAATTTTATATCAGCCCACTGCTGAATTCAGAGCTATTTTTGAGCAGAATGAAAACGCAAGAATAAACAGTTGGATTATTACAGGAAATGATACTGATTATAATTTTTTAAATCAGAATCAGAATAATTTTACTTTCAAGATGAGTGCAAGCAAAGAGGATTATTTAGCTTCATACGACACTCAGTTCAATCTCTTTGCATTGGATAATATCGGATTTGAGCAATTTCCGCCTCTAGAAAATTCGTTTGGAGTCATTACAGAAAACGCAAATGTAAATGTTTTGCTGTCATCCACCATCCGAAACATCGCAACAAATCAGGCCCTATTGGCTTTTGCAGAGAATCAGGGCAGAAGAAATGCATATTTATTTGGTGAAAACATTTGGAAATGGAGAGCCAATACGTACGTTGAAAAAAAGAATTTTGCCGATTTTGACATTTTCTTAGACAAAACGATTCAGTTTTTAGCATCCAATAATGCTCGAAAATCATTAATTGTCACTCACGAACGCTTTTATAATTCGGGTGAAGCGATAGAAATTACGTCGCAGTATTTTAATAAGAATTATGAATTGGATCAAAAGGCGCGATTGACAATTTCAGTAACCAATAAAAAAACCAAGCAAGTTAAAAACTATGATTTACTTCGAACATCGAATGCTTTCAAAGTTAACCTTGATGGATTATCATCAGGAAATTACACGTTTACTGTAAAAGAATTGAACTCCAATTCGATTTATAATAGTGGTTTTGAAGTGTTGGATTTTGATATCGAAAAACAATTCGTCAATCCGGATTGGAACAAACTAAACCAATTGGCAAACCAAACTAAAGGAAAAGTATTTCTTATCAATCAGGCTGATAAACTTATTAAACAGCTTTTAGCTGACGATAGTTACAAAGCAATTCAGAAAACAGTAGTAAAAAAATCACCGTTGATTGATTGGATTTGGCTACTTGTTTTAATTGCGATTGCCCTTGCAGCTGAATGGTTTATTAGAAAGTATAATGGCCTGTTATAATTTTCTGTTTCTTAAATTATAACGCAATTAAGTTAATGTACAAAACATACAGTTACCAATCGCTCCTTAGTAATACAACAGTACAATTGACGGTGACTTTAGGGAAGGAAATTATGTTTATCAATCGGTTAATTATTTTCAGGATGGTAAAAAATTACTGCTAGCTATATATTATAGCGATCGAAAAGTCGTATCTGTAAACTATGTTGGTATAAACTTGTAATTTTACAAATGCAAAATTATTGAGCCTGAACTTAATTGTTTGGGCTTTTTTTATGCTAAGCATCTGCTCAACCAGATTATTAAATTTTGATTAAAATAAAATTGTTGTCCAATTTAAATTTTAATTTTAAAGTACCTTTGATGTTTTAATACCAAAAAAATACCATGAAACATATTTTAATAGTAGAAGATGAAGAAGGAATTCTTCAGTTCCTTAAACAGGGATTAGAAGAGGAAAACTATCAAGTTTCCACTGTAAATAATGGTTTAGATGGTTACAATTTGGCACGAAAAGAAAAGTTTGATTTAATACTTTTAGATTGGATGCTTCCCAAAATGACAGGACTAGAAGTGTGTCAGAAAATCAGAGAAACCGATAAAAAAACACCAATAATATTTCTAACGGCAAAAGACACCGTGCAGGAAACGGTTGAAGGACTAAAAACGGGCGCAAATGATTATATCAAAAAACCGTTCAGCTTTGATGAATTAGTAGAACGAATCAAAGTTCAATTACGAGATAAAAACGAGCACGATTTATTAACACTAGGTCCAATTGAGATTAATATTCAAAAACACTCCGTTACAGTTGATGCACATGAGGTATCATTAACGCAAAAAGAATTTGATTTGTTGTTGTATTTAGTTAAAAATAAAGGATCAGTTTGTTCACGAACACAAATAATACAAGATGTTTGGGATATTCACTTTGACTACGACACAGGAGTTATTGATGTTTTCATGAATTCTATTCGAAAAAAATTGAACCTTAAAGTAGATGAAGATTATATTAAAACCATTCGCGGTGTGGGTTATATCGCCAACGATTAAATAAATGCAACAACTTTCATTTAAAAATAGGATTGCTTCTAATTACCTAATTTCTACAGCGTTATTGATCTTTGTAGTGTTCGCGGTTATCTATGCAATCGTGCGATTTAGTGTATACATTAAAGTAAATAGTGACATTCAGATTGAAGTTGCCAAGCACTTGCAAGAAATTGAAGTCAAGGAAAATTGCGTCCTGCTCATACGTGAAAAACAATGGAAAAAGGTGCAATTCAATAAAGTTGATATCAGTCCCGCTTTCATACAATTTGTCGATGAGTTAGGAGCATTAGTTGATAAATCTCCAAATTTAAAGCAAAAAAAACTTACGTATTACCCTGATGCAATTAACAATGTTTTGTTTGATGGGAGACTTGAAAAGACTTCCGTTAGACAAATACAAGTTCCATTATATCAAAATACTAAGATAATTGGGTTTATGATTATTGCAATGTCGTTAGAAGATTCAGCAATGGTATTAAACAACTTATTTTTTATTTTAATTGTTGCTTATCCGTTGATACTTTTAGTGTTGTTTCTTATTGCCAGATTTATTGCAGGTAGAAGTATCAAACCCATAAGTTCGATTATTAATACCTCCAATATCATAACTAAAGACAACCTTAAATCCAGAATTCCATTGCCATCAAATCGGGATGAATTGCACGTGCTTTCGGAGACAATAAATAATTTATTGGATAGGGTAGAAAACGCAATAGAACGTGAAAAACAATTTACTTCAGATGCGTCGCACGAACTACGAACTCCTTTGGCGGTGATTAAAGGAACTATGGAAGTTTTGGTCAGAAAGCCTAGAAGTCAAGAAGAATATAAAGATAAAATAGAATTCTGTATCAATGAAGTAAATAGATTAAATCATTTGGTAGACGAACTACTTTTATTAGCTCGATTTGAAAATCAGAAGCAATCATTAAAGATTGAAAAAATCTCTTTAAATGCGTTGTTATTAGATGTTATTTCAAGAAATTCAACAATAATAATCGATAAAAAACTTAAATGCGAAGCCTATTTTACGAAAGATTTTTATGTCGAAACCGATTCGTATTTGTTTACTATTGTAGCCAATAATATTTTGACAAATGCAATCAAATATTCAAAACCAAATAGCACCATAGTATTCGATATAAAGGAAACAAAAAAAGGGATAACCTGCTCAATTTCTGATACCGGAATCGGAATTGCAAAAGAAGATTTACAGAAAATTTTTGACCAATTTTATAGATCAAAATCTACGGAACATCCAGAAATAAAAGGAACTGGTTTGGGCTTGTCCATAGTTAAAAGATTATGTACTTTGCTGCAGATTGATTTAAAAATAAAAAGTAAAGAAAACGAAGGAACTAGTGTTGTTCTTAATTTTAGAAAATAACTTAAACAATACCAATTATGAATGACGCGCATTTACATCTTATTTTTAACCATTTTCCAATACTTGGAACCCTAATCGGATTAGCAATTCTTTTCGCTGGCATAATCATTAAAAATAATGCTATCAAAAACGTTTCCTATATTTTATTTATAGTAGCTGCCATTACAGCTTTCATAAGCATGTCAACTGGTGAAGGTGCAGAAGAATTGGTAGAAGAAATGCCAACTGTTGGTAAACAAATAATTCACGAACACGAAGAATTAGCAGAAAAATTAGCAATAGTTTTATACGTACTTGGTACAGTTTCAATTTTTGGATTGGTAGCCAATATTAAAAAGCACCACAAAGCCAAATTGCTCTCTTTTATAATTGCGGTAGTTGCATTTATCGGAGTTGTTTTGGCTAAAAGCGTCGGAACTTCTGGCGGCGAAATTCGTCATACAGAAATCAGAGAAAATGCGCTGCAGTCAACTCCGGTTAAGAATGAGGATACTGATTAATCATTTTTACATTCAAATAGTAATTAGCCTAATTGTTACCAAAGCAGTTAGGCTTTTTTATGCTGTTTTCTCAGTTATATAAGTAAAAATAATCTATTCTGCAACGGGAGGTAAATTCTGTTTAAGTTTCAATATATTTTTAGAAAAGACTTTGTTATAAAAATGCAAAAAGGTATTTTTACATTTAATACGAAAAAGAGTAGACCCGCAAATGAATAGAGACCAAAGCACGGTGGCAGAAGATTTAGAAATCAAGAATATAGTTGAACCCCAACTCAATATTATCTTGACTACCGATGAAGATGATGAACGTCCCGTATATATTTCAGGAACTTTTAATGATTGGATTACGCAAGATAAAAAGTTTGAAATGGAGAAAGTGGGTCAAGGTTTGTATCACTTTAAATTCGAACATGATTTTATTTTTCCAAACGAGTTATTGTACAAGTTCACTCGAGGTGATTGGAGTGAAGTGGAAATTGACAAATACGGAAATCGGACGGAAAATCGTTCGTGTAAAAAACAAAATGGCGTTCGTAAAGAGCATGTTGACAAATGGAGAAAAAATTGGCTGCCTTTTAAATCTAAATTTTTGCCAAAAGTACATTTGATTTCTAAAGAATTTGAAATTCCGCAACTGAATAAAACTCGTAAAGTTTGGGCTTTGCTTCCGTATGACTATGAAAAATCGACTGAAAGTTACCCGGTTTTATATCTTCAAGATGCACAAAATTTATTCAACGAAAAGGCCAAATATGGGAACTGGGAAATAGATAAAAAATTAGCCGTAATGGCTGAATATAACATTGGTAAAATTATAATTGTTGCTGTCGAACATGCTGAAAAGGAACGAATCAAAGAATATAATGTGGGAAGCACAGTTTTAGGAAATGGACAAGGAAAAAAATATATTCGTTTTTTAACTGAAACATTAAAACCCTTTGTCGATAGTAATTTCAGAACCAAATCTGAAAGAGAACACACTGGAATTGGAGGAAGTTCTATGGGTGGATTAGTTAGTATTTTTTCAGGAATAATGTATCCCGAAGTGTTTGGAAAATTAATGATTTTTTCACCGTCGCTATGGGTTGTGCCAAAGGTTAAGCTTTCGTTTTTAGATACAGATGAACCTCAAGATACCCGAATCTACCTGTATGCTGGTGGCGATGAAAGTGCAACAATGATTGATCATGTTAAGAATTTCAAAAAAAGATTATTAAAAAAAGAGGGATATTCAGATAAAATGAAAGTGCGGTTAAGCATTAATTTGGAAGGCAAACATAATGAGGTATACTGGAGTGATGAATTTCCAAAAGCCATTGAGTGGTTATATTTTAGTACAAAAGATGAATAGAAATTAAACATTGTGAGCTTTGCACCGTCTTTGAGCGCTTTACACTTAAAATAGAAATAGTAAATGAAAGTTAAAAAAATACAGAATCTCGATAATTATAGCGGAACCATTTTAATTCCGGTTTTTGAAACTACACAAAAAAGTATAGTTCCCATAGAATTTCGTGGGTTGTCGGTATATTCACAAGTTTTCTACGGCAAAAAAGATACACATTACCTGGTAGAACAACACGACTGCACCCATATTTTTATTGGTCTCGGGAAAGAAATTGATTATAAAGGATTGAAAACCATTTTTAGAAGAATCTCGGCCAAGCAAAAAGAGACTTTTGGTACCAACGTTATTTTGGCGATTCCAGATAATTTTACAGGATATCAGGTTGAAGCTGCGGTTTCTGGATTACTATTGGGAACATATAATTTGGGACATTATAAAAACACAGCTTTGCATCCATTTCTAAAAAATGATTTTGAACTTGATTACACTGCGAGTTCTGACTTTGATGAGGCAATGACTAAAGGAATCAAAATTGCAAATGCACAATTACAAACACATGCCTTGGTTGATTTACCACCAAATAAAGTCACACCCAAATATTTAGCAAATTGGGCAATTGAAACCGGAAAAAATTATGGTTTCGATGTCACCGTTTTTGGCAAAGAAAAATCTACAGAAGTTGGTTTACACTCTTTTCTTTCCGTTGGAAAAGGAAGTGCACAAGAACCTCAGTTTATTGTAATGGAATATAAACCAGAAAACGCCAAAAAGCATGTCGGATTGGTAGGAAAAGGGATTACGTTTGATACTGGCGGTCTGAATATCAAAACTGCTGGAATGGTGCAAATGAAATGCGATATGGCTGGAGGCGCTGCGGTTCTTGGCGCCATGCAGTTGATTTCTGATTTGAAATTGCCTGTTCATGTTACTGCAATTGTTCCCGCATGCGAGAATTCTGTTGACGCCCTGTCGTTTTTGCCCAGCGATGTCATCCAGAGTTATGCAGGACACTCTATTGAAATTATCGATACGGATGCCGAGGGAAGATTAATTTTGGCCGACGGATTATCGTATCTCATCAAAAATTATAATCCTGATACTGTGGTCGATTTGGCTACATTAACTGGAAGCGTTGTGGGAACTTTGGGCTACGAATGTGCCGGATTGTTTACCAATAATGAGGAATTGTCTAAAAATCTCAGAGCTGCCGGAGATGAAATTGGAGAACGGTTATGGCAATTACCACTTTGGGACGCTTATACGCCAGATATCGAAAGTGAAATCGCAGATGTCAAAAACTATTCGGGGAAACCTGTTGCTGGAGCAATTTCTGCCGCTAAGTTCTTAGAGTTTTTTACTAACAAACACGCTTCCTGGGCGCATCTTGATATAGCAGGAGTTGCCTTTGGCGATGATGAATTTGCTAAGACAAAACATGCAACGGGTTACGGCGTTCACTTAATTACCAACTTTATCGAAAAACTATAATATGGAAAACCCTATCAAAAACTTCATTTGCGTTTCCAATTATTTCAAAGGAAATGACTTCTTAATCAATCTTAAAAAGCAAGGAAATCGTGTTTACTTGATTACGGCGGAAAAGCTTAGAGACAAACCATGGGCAGTTGACTATATTGATGAAATCTTTTTTATGCCTGGCCAAGATGTCGATTGGAATTTAGATGACCTACTTGCAGGCGTTGCCAATTTGATGCGTCATAAAAAAATTGATGCTATTATTGCTTTGGATGATTTTGATGTTGAAAAAGCTGCTTTTTTAAGAGAGAATCTTCGAATTGATGGAATGGGACAAACCACAGGGCGCTACTTCCGAGATAAACTCGCCATGCGAAAGAAAGCGAAAGACGCCGGAATTCCAATTCCAGCGTTTAGTTCCTTATTTAATGATGCAGAGATTAATGAATTTGCTGATACTATTGCTCCACCTTGGGTTTTAAAACCGCGTTCAGAAGCATCGGCATCTGGAATTATGAAAGTCCATTCCAAAGACGAATTATGGCAGAAAATACATGCTTTGGGTGATACTAATCGTTTAAAATATCTAGTAGAACAGTTCAAACCTGGTGCTGTATATCATTGTGATGGATTGAATTGGAAAGGAAAAACAATATTCTCTATTACCTCTCAATATTTGGCAACGCCAATGGAAATCTCGCAAGGCGGCGGAATTTTTAGAAGTGCCAATATACTGTATAATTCGAAAGAGGATAAAGAAATTAAAAAAGTAAACGTAAAAGTTTTACAAGCCTTCGGGATGATGCACGGTGCGAATCACACCGAGTTTATCAAATGCAATGAGGACGGAAAAATTTATTTTCTGGAAACGGCTTCTAGAGTTGGTGGAGCGCATCTAGCCGAAATGGTGGACGCAGCATCTGGAATAAATTTTTGGAAAGAATGGGCCAAAATTGAAGATTGTTTGTTAAAAGAAAAAGGATACAAACTTCCTGAGGTCAAAAAGGAATACGCTGGTATTGTACTAACGCTTTCTAAATTTGAACATCCTGATTTATCGGGTTTTGATGATGGAGAGGTTTGTTTTAAGGTCCCGCTAGATCATCATGCAGGCTTGATCGTGAAATGCGATTCGCATGCAAGAGTTCGCGAATTGTTAGATGATTATGCTGAACGATTAGTTAGAGATTTTGCAACGACTGCGCAACAAGAAGCGGTTAAAAAATTGCATTAAGATGAAAAATTTAATCTACGGCAGGCACAACTTTCACAAACATACTTTTTGTATCTGGAAAGAAGTTTTGTTTACCGAGATATCCGATTTAAAAATAAGCTACACAAGTCAATCAGGAAGTCGATATATTTTTGAGTCCGAAGGTTTGTACCGAATTTCAAATCATTGGGGTAGAGTTGCCAATTGTCACTGGCGATTGCTTCCGTTAGTTGAATTCAAAAGTCAACATGATATTGTGGCTTTTGCAAAATGGTCCGATTTTTACGCAAATGATGATACTTCGAAACTCTTTTTCATTAAAGTAGATTTTTTAAGCAATGAAGTGAATTTCTATTACAAGCAATGTTCAGGCGAAGAAAAGGCTTTAATCTTGAGGAATGCCAAAGAAACTACAAAAACCATCAGAATTATTAAGGAAATTTTAACTGAAACAAATTGGGCAAAATATTTGAAATATAATGATTTTGAAATTTTAAAAAAGCAAGTTTTAAACGAATTGATAACAACAAATAAGACTTTTTTAGAGGTGAAGAAAGCTTATTTGAATTAGTTTCGAATCAACAATTTTTAAGTAAATGTTACTGTAATTTACTTTTCAAACATTCCCACTGTTCCACCAACCCAATCTTTGTCTATATTGAATTTTACGCCAATCATTTCTCCACGACTCAATCGTACCAAATTAGTCACTAGAGTAGGAGATTCATCCTCTTTTTTCCAGACTGCTAAGATCCGAACTTCGGCTTTCACTTTTCCGTTAGGCGATTGAATAATAGGCTTGTAGTTTACTTTTTTCTGAAGAATATATAGTTCTTTTTCTTTCACCGCTTCAATATCCTCTTTTTTTACATGAAAAATTACACCACTTCCTGAAAAAGAAAACAATGGTTTTAAAACATAGTTCTCTAAATCTTCTGGAATTTCTTGTAAATCGGAAAGTAAGATTGTTTCGATGAAATATTTCCCTTTCAGATAAGGCAAAATAAATTTACTGATTCTGAAAAACCAATTTGGATGTCCGGCCCATTCCACATCAACCTTAGAAGAAAAATCAAAATTTAATTTTAAGTCGGTTCTCAAATCCAATTCATCAAAAATCACACGATTATAAATTCGTTTCACTAAAATTTCAGTCCCTTTAGTATTAGTATAAAAAAGTTGATTGCCTTTTTGATATAATTGAGTTACGCAAACAATTGGAATGCCAATATCGCGATGGCAATAGTAGAAATCTATTTTGGTGTTTTGTTTTTCAGGTTCGACTTCAAGCAGAATAACATTTTCTTTGGGAAGATTGTTGCAAATAGCTTCTTCAATTAATTTTAGATAGGTTTCCTGATTGAGTCCGCTTAAAAAGGGCGTCAGTTCAGAAAGAAAAGGGTAGTGGTTGACAAACTTCTCGGACAAATGATTCTGAAAATTAAATAACGAAGGAAATCCTTGCACTTCAATTAGCTTTGGAATAACATGACCATCTTCTTCACAAATCCCGAAATCAATTGCTAAAAATGTGGTATGATTATCTTCATTCGGAACTTTTCTATTTAAATCCAAAGCCTTGTTGGTTAAATCTTTAAAGTCATCTTGTTTAATGAAATTTATAACTTGATTACAACCTTCAATCAATTGCTCTTTTAAGTCATTTGATATAAAAAATGGAGTTTCACCAATACGAAATGTAACTTTATAATTAAAATCAGAAGTGATATCTTCTATGAAATTTGTGTATTTCGCTTCTGTGAAATTATCGTTGAAAAGTTGTCTGTATTTGGAGTTCATAGTGATAGTATTGGGTATTAAGTAATAGGTATTAGGTATTAAGTATTAAGATTCAAAACTAAAAAAGGAATGTCCTGATACTTATTACTATCAGCTAAATACTAATTAGATAATATCTTCTTCGTTTTAATCAAATCATTAATGGCAGTTCGAAGAAAATTTGGAATAATAGTTTCGTTCGTTTTATAGATTTTACTTTCATCCAATAAATCCTCAAGCATGTCGCGGAATTTTTTTTTGCCTTTCATAGCAATAATTCTCTCTCTTTTATCAGCATTTTTTAAGTTGGCAATAAAACTTATAGCATCAGCTTCAGGGTGAAATTGTAATCCAACAAATTCGCTAGAAAAACGAACGCCCATAATTGCACGTTCATATTCTTTGTGGCTTCTAATTTTTTCCAAAGAAATAATCATGGCACCTTTTTTTCTAAAAATACTCAATTTTGGTTGCACAACTTGATAATCTCGGCTGTCAATTGCATAAAATGGATTTGCTAAACCTTCCAAAATCGGATCATTTATTCCTGCTTCTGTTTTATGAATAGTCATTACACCAAAAGAGGTTGATTTTCTTTTAGTAATTTCGGCTAAACCGAAGTGATGACAAGCCATTTGAAACGAATGACAAATAAACAAAACGTGCTTTTTTACTTTCTGTTCTTTATTCCAGTTCCATAATTCATCAATAAAATCATAGTATTTCAAATCCCAATTGCCGTCGCCTTCCAAAGGATTTCCTGGTCCGCCAGTTGAAATGTAAATATCAAATTTCTCAATATTTGGAAATTCACTTTTGCCGCGAATGTCAAAAACCTGAAACGTAACTATTTGATTAAATCGGTTGATAATGTCAATGATACAGCGCATTCCCTGATTAGGTTCTCCATCATACATATCTAAAACTGCTATTCTAATTTGGTGGCTCATGCTATTTTATTTAATGTACAAAGATAACTTATCAATATCAATTGTAATATTAAAAATCAATTTCAATGCATTTCTGAAATCAAAAATCGTTACGCTTCTATCTGACATCTATAATCCTCTTGTGAATTCACTCGTGATCATATCTACAACTTTAGTTAAATCCTGAGTTTGCTCAAAAACAGCCAATTGTTTCGCTGCTCCAGTTCCATCTCTTAAAATATTGTGCACATAATTTATTTCATCTCGACTACCTAATTCATCAACAACATCATCAATAAATTCAAGTAGTTCAAGAATCAAATCTCGTGTTGGAACTTCTTTTTGCAGACCAAAATCAATCATATCACCCATAACGCCATAACGTGCAGCACGGAATTTATTTTCTTTGATTAATGCCAAACGATAAATATTAAAACTGGTATTGGCTATGGTCAGTTTATATAATTTTGCCACAATTGCCTGAATTATAGCAGTGATACAAATGGTTTCATCCATAGTCAAACTCATATCACAAATTCTAAATTCGATAGTGTCATAAAACGGGTGTAAGCGCAAATCCCACCAAATTTTCTTCGGATTATCAATACAATTGGTTTTTACTAAAGTATCCAGAAAATTATCATACGATTGAACGCTATCAAAATATTCAGGTAAACCCGTTCGTGGAAATTTATCAAAAACTTTAGTTCGGAACGATTTATAGCCTGTATTTCTGCCTTCCCAAAAAGGAGAGTTCGTTGAAAGCGCAAAAATATGAGGTAAAAAATAAGTCGCTTGGTTCATTAATTGCAATCCAATTTCTCTATTTTCAATTCCAACATGACAATGCATTCCGAAAATTAAATTTGAACGTGCTGCATCTTGCAACTCATTTACAATATGATGATAGCGCGGATCATCAGTAATAGGTTGATCTTGCCATCTCGAAAACGGATGTGTTCCGGCACCACCAACAACTAAATCTTGTTTGTGTGCTAGCTCAACAATTTTGGTCCGAAGCAAACGAATTTCTTCTTTTGCTTCGTGAATATTTTTGCAGATTACGGTGCCCACTTCAACAACAGATTGGTGCATTTCTGCTTTAACTTGTTCGTTTAAAATAGTCTTTGCTCCATCAACAATTTTTGACAAATGCGATCGTAAATCCCTTGTAACCGGATCAATAATCTGATATTCTTCTTCTACACCAAGTGTAAATATTGGTAGTTTTTTCGTCATATTTCTTTTTTTTGAAGCTAATCCAGCTATCCGTTGCAATCTGTCGTTGCGAGCTTGCGAAGCAATCTCGCAACGACAGGATTTACACTGCTATCTGGGCTAGGGCATTTATTTTATGGGAATAAGTTTTTGAATATTATTTTGCCGCATTTTTTATGAAGGTTCCCCAAGTCAAATTCATCTGCCCAGGTTTTTGTTTCTTAGCTGCTGTAATTGCCATTTTTGCCGAAGCTTCAACAACCCATTCAAAATTTTCTGCACCAACAGAAGTCAACTCGGCATCTGGTGCTGGGTTTCCAAAGTCGATTGCATACGGAATTCCGTCCCGAACGGCGAATTCAACCGTATTAAAATCATAACCTAAACCTTTACAAAGTCTCAAAGTGTAGTCTTTAATTGTAGCTAATAATTTTTTATCAATTGGTGGTCCGCCAATTACGTATCGCAGATGATGCGGATTTCTTGGTTCGTACTGCATGATTCTAACATCTTTGCATCCTAAACAATACACGCGGAAATATTCTGTGAACACAATTTCCTCTTGCAACATCATTACCAATTGTCCTGTTTCCTGATGTTTTTCCCAAAACTCTTCTTTGTTTTCTAATCGATAAACGTTTTTCCAACCACCACCAGCGTAAGGTTTCATATAAGCTGGAAATCCGATATACTCAAAAATTCCTTCCCAATCCATCGGATATTTTAGGTTTCGGAAGGATTTTGAAGTGGTATCTGTAGGATGTTCAGCAGAAGGGAGAATCACAGTATTTGGTAGTGGAACTCCTAAAGTATCTGCTAGTGCATTGTTGAAAAACTTGTCATCAGCGCTCCACCAAAATGGATTGTTAATGACGTCTGTTCCCGTTAAAGCAGCATTTTTTAAGAACGCTCTATAAAATGGAACATCCTGAGAAATTCGGTCAATGATTACGGCATATTCGCCACCATTATTCTGAATAACTTTATCTATTGAAACTGCTTCGGCTATAATTCCTTTTTCACCTTTTGAGTTTACTCTGTCTATAAATGCTTGTGGATAGGTGTCTTCCATCCCAAATAAAATTCCAATCTTTTTCATGTTACTTATGTTTATCTGATTCTGATCTTGTTATTTTTTTTATTTTACTTAATACTAACTGAATTTTACTAATTACTAATCGATTTTTTACTTAATACTAACTGAATTTTCTTTAGTAGCATTTGCGGTTTGCTTAGAGTTTAAAATTTTTTACTGTACTTAGAAAAATTTAATTCTTGATAAATAATGTGGAAACATCTCTTTCCAAACTGGCCAATCGTGATCTCTGTCACCTCTAATGTCAAGCCAGTGCGGAACATCTTTTTGAGCTAGAATTTTGCTAAGTTTCAGATTGGCGTCCAAACATATATCCCAATTGGAAGTTCCTAGAATAATATCCATCTTCCATAGTTCGCCATCGTTTAACCCGTGAAGATAATCTTCTGGAGAATTGTAAAATACATCGTCATCCCAATGTCCGTCCATAAAGCTTTTAATATTAAATGCACCGCTCATAGAAAACATGTGACTAACATAACCAGGATGTTTGAAGGCAAAATTAGCCGCGTGATACCCGCCAAAGCTGCAACCTGCAACGGCTACTTTCCCTGCACTAGTATTGTTTTTGACACGTTCTACGATTTCATGACAAATCATTTTGTCGTACCAAACATGATTTTGTATGCGATGAACAGGATGAATTCTTTTGTTGTAGAAACTATCTTTATCAATACTATTAGGACAAAAGATTTGTATCAAACCTTGGTCAATGTACCAACGAGCACTTTCAATCAATCCTTGATCTCTGTTTTCGTGAAAACTTCCCATAGAAGTAGGGAAGAGGATGACTGGATATCCAGAATGGCCAAATACCAGCATTTCGATTTCACGGTTTAAATTAGGTGAATACCATTTAAAATATTCTTCTCTCATAAATTGCTATTAGATTAACAATTATAATGAAAAAATCGTTGTGAAATCAATAAAAATAAACAAAAACCAAAGTATTGCGATATACTTTTTAAAGATATTTAGTTATTACATTATCTTTAATAAAACGCTCAAAATCTAGAGCTGATTTTAATAATTATCAATGATAGAGTTATATAGCTATTAGTTGTATTTGACTTTTAAGACGTTCAATAAGCATATTCATCATTCGTTTGTTTAAATTAGAAGATAACTGAATGTACTCTGCATATTCATCTAAAGTAAAAAAGGCAATTATCATTCCTTTTAAAGAATTTCTAAACTTAATATCGCGATGAATTACATTTTCAATGTAAATCATTTTCTTGTCGGGCGTAAGAGTGAAAAATACGTTTTTCTGCTTAACCGCATAGTTGATAAATACCTGAATGAATAAATCGTTCTGAAGTTTTAAAATCGGACGAAGAGTTCTATTTTGGAATATTTCTTCAGCTGAGGATTGATTGGTGATTGTTCCTAAAGTTTCTCCGCGTAATTCAAGAACATTGTTGTCTCTGGCTTCCATGTGTTTTTCTTTTAAAGTTAAAAAAAAACCTCTGTCCAAAAACAGAGGTTTAATTATAGTTATTAATAATTAATTGTTAATTATTATTTTACTTTAAATATAGCTTTACGAACCAAGCGTCTTGCCCAATCGGATTGCTTGTCTACCGAGTCATCTTCACCTTTAGGAGTGATTGTTATTCTTGACTCGCTAATTCCTGCTTTAACTAAAATAACCTTCACAGCTTGCGCTCTATCGGAAGACAACTTGTTATTGTCATTTGTACTTCCAATTTCATCAGCATATCCTGTGATATCCACAGTTCTGCTTGGATTATTTTTCAGATAATTTAATATAAATCCAATGTTACTGGCAGATGCAGCGTTTGGAGATTGTTTAGCAGTATCAAAATAAGCAGCGATATAGCCTTCATTTATAAGTTGTAGAACAGCACCTTCAGTGGCAGCTGAGCTTGTAGAAGAATTATTATTTGTAATAGCGTTATTAACATATTTCTCTAAATCATCAGGTACACCGTTGTTGTTTTTGTCAACCATTCTACCTTTAGTATCAACAGCTACGCCCGCAATAGAGTTCTGTTCAGCATCTAAATAATCTGGCACACCATCCTTATCACTGTCATTCATTAATTCTTCAATTTCTCCAATTTTGTTGTTAAGTGAATCTAAACGCTTGTCATTTCGATCTTCAATGATAGCCCAATCTCCATGAATCTTTCCTTTTCCAAGCGCTACAGAAACTCCTAATGTAGATCTGAATAAACTTCCTGTTAAGTTATTTTCGGGAGCAGAAAAGTTCTGTCCGTCCCAGTTAAAGTGCTGTCTAACATTTGAGTTAACTGTAAAATCTAGAAAAACACTAACATTTTTAAATACTCGCAATTGCGGGGAGATACCGGCAACTAGTCCACCGTTCCATTCTTCTAGATCGGTGTAAAGACCCATTTGTGGTGACATGCGAGAAATTTGAAAACCCAGGTGAAACAAAAGGCCAAATCGACCTGCTTGCTTCTGGATATCGAATAATCTAGTTAAATTCACAACACCTTCACCTGAAAACTGAATGTGTTGCATTTGAAATGGTAAACTACCTGAATTATTTTGCTCTTGAAGATTGTCAACGTTTAAATTTGCTTTAACTCCAAATTTTGGACTAAACATATATCGCGCACCAAGACCGTAATTGTTTATGGCAACGCCTCCAAAAAATTTACCAGGATTATTTCCGTAATATCCTTCACTGTAAGGTTTTGATCCTTTTGCTTGTCCAAAATGAGCTTCAATAGACCATCTGTTAAATGTTTCTCCAACAAGTTCTTTATCTGGTTCAGCCGCAATAAGCTCTAACGGAACATTATTTTTTTTGCGTTTCTGTGCATTTGAAACAGTAGAAAAACATAAAAAAGTCAGCAATAAAAGTAAGCTTTTCTTCATAAGGTTTGATTTAGGATTATTTAGTAAAATGTTAAATCGCTACAAATATATACGTTTCAAACCAATAATCAACTTTTTTAGTTTTTTTTGAGTCGAATCGTTGCTCGACGAAAGTGTAATATTCGTTTTGAGAAGTTTGTAGTTTTCAACAAACAAGTAGCGAAAACATTATCGGTTACTAATCTAGTAAAATAGAATTTCCAATTTTTAATGATTAGTTTTGGACGTTTAAAATAACTACAATGAGATTTCATACCAGAAAATGGGTCAAACCCGAAGATTTAAATCCTAATCATACCTTGTTTGGAGGACGGTTACTTGCATGGATAGATGAAGAACTGGCATTATATTCCATAATTCAGCTTCAAAATCAGAAAATTGTCACCAAACACATGTCCGAAATTAATTTCATAAGTTCTGCGCGACAGGGCGATATTATTGAAATTGGTATCGATATTGTAAAATTTGGAAATTCTTCAATTACTTTGACTTGTAATGTCAGAAATATGATGACAAGGGAAAGCATCATTACTATTGATACTGTCACGATGGTTAGTTTAGGCGAAGATGGAAAGCCAAAAGCTCACGGAAAAACGCAGGTTGGTTATAGTAAAGATCGATTATAATTCTACAAAATCACTAGTACCTGATGGCATTTCATAAATTTCTAATCCAAAATACGGAATAGCAGCAAAAATGTGGTCAAATATATCAGCCATAATACTTTCGTAATTTTCAAATCGTTTGTCACTTGAAAAAGAATAAATTTCTAACGGAATTCCTTGTGGAGTAGGTTGCAACTGACGACAAAGTAGAATCATTTCTTTGTTTAAATCTGGGTGCTGAATTAAGTACTGTGTGATATACTTTCTGAACAAACCAAAGTTAGTCATGTTTCTGCCGTTAATCAAAACAGATTTATCGATTTCATTGGTTTTATTAAAAGCATCAATTTCATTTTGACGAAGATCAATATAACTGCTCACTAGCTGGATTTTCTTTAATTCTAAAAGTTCTTCTTCACCTAAAAACCGGATGCTGTTGACTTTGATTGAAATATGTCTTTTAATTCTTCTCCCCTCTGAATTTAGCATGCCGCGCCAATTTCGGAATGAATCTGAAATCATACTGTAGGTTGGAATCGTTGTAGTGGTATTGTCGAAATTTCTTACTTTTACTGTTGCTAAGTTGATTTCGATAACATCGCCATCGGCACCAAACTTGTCAAAGGTTATCCAATCGCCAATTCGAACCATATCGTTTAAAGAAACTTGAACACTTGCTACAAATCCCAAAATAGTGTCTCGAAATATCAAAATAATAACAGCAGAAATGGCTCCAAATGTTCCTAACATTGCGGTTGTAGTTATGTCAAAAATTTTGGAAACTACAAATACAAAAGCAAAAATCCATAACATGATCATAATTACTTGAATGTAACTATCAATAGGTTTGTCACTAAATTTTGGATTTAATTTTAAATAGTCGCGAAGTGCATTAAAAATCGTTTTAATAATCCACAAACTCAGTAGCACAATATAAATCCCAACCAATTTACCAAAAATAGATTCCCAATACACAAAGTTTTCTAGTATGACTGGAACACATTTATAGACAAAAAGAAGCGGAATTAAATGCGCAATATATTTTGCCGTTTTATTAGAAACCAATAAATCATCAAAACTTGTTTTTGTTTTTTTAGCGATTATGATCATAGATTTGACCAAAGCAAATCTGAAAATTAAGTAAATAATATAGGAAAGAATTGCTAGAATAACGATATTAACTATCAAACTTAGATAAGCGGATATCGTTTCACCTAAATCCCATTTTTTCAGAATCGGATAACACCAACTAAACAGTTTCTCAACAAATTTATGCATGTTTTATGTATTTTTTCTCGATATAAAAAGTTCCAAAAGGTACGAACGAAGCTAATTGAACAATTAAAAAATCTTTGATGCTCCATTGCTGTTTTTTCCAAACTATAAGTGCAAAAACAACATAAGATATAAATAAAATTCCATGCGCCATACCTATTGGAAACAGTAAGCTTTTATACATTGGAGGGTTTATCGGCTTTACGACCAACATATTAAATAGCAGTACCAAATAAGATATTCCCTCAGCAACAGCAACGAACTTGAAAATTTTTGTCATGTTTTATTGTTTGTGTGCAAAATTAGGGAATAACATTAATAAAGAAGTAGAAAAGCAACTACTTTTGTTACTATAAAATGAGTTATGAGTAAGCGCGATTTAAAAAAATACATCAAAGAGCTCGATAAAGAGCAATTAGAAGAACAAATTATCGAATTGTATGATAAATTTAGCAATGTAAAAGTATATTATGATTTTGCTTTTAATCCAAATGAAGAAAAACTTATTGGTGAAGCAAAAATTAAAATAGCCAACGAGTACTTTCCTGCCAAAGGCAAAAGGCCTAAGATGCGTCGCACCATTGCCCAGAAATATATTAAGCATTTTCAAACGTTGGGAGTCGATATTTTTTTGATAACAGATGTGATGCTTTTTACTATTGAAACAGCAATGTCATTTTCTACTAAACGACAAGTCAAATATGATTCGTTTTATAAAAGTATTTTCATAGCGTATCAACAAGCAGTTAACTACAGTATCGAAAACGGGATTTTGAATGATTTTTTTGATCGAATAGTAAAGATAAACGAAGAAGCCAGTCGACAAGAATGGATCAATAAATATGAGTTTAATGCCTTTGCAGAAAAAGTAGATGATAATTTTTTGTAATTAAAGTATTTAAGTTTGGATGTAAGTCTTATTTAAATGTACTTTTGCAAAATTGTACAAAGTGCCATGCATCAAAAACATCTTATTACGGAAATTGAAGATAAAAAGGAACTTTATGGCTACCAGAAAGGAGATATTGATAAAATTTTTGACCGCCTTGACAATGCTCCAAATAATTACCATTTATTATACCAACTGCCAACTGGTGGCGGAAAAACTGTAATTTTTTCTGAAATTGTACGCCGATATCTGTCGCAACATAATAAGAAAGTCGTTGTATTGACGCACCGAATTGAATTGTGTAAACAAACGTCAAAAATGCTTAAAGGATTTGATGTTAAGAACAAAATCATTAACAGTACTATTAAAGAATTGCCTGATCAAGATGAATATTCTTGTTTCGTTGCGATGGTTGAAACCTTAAAAAACAGGTTGAATGATGAAAAACTTCTGATTGACAATGTCGGTTTGGTTATTATTGATGAGGCGCATTATAATTCTTTTAGAAAATTGTTTAGTTCATTTAAAAAAGCGTTTATTCTTGGTGTTACAGCAACACCTTTAAGTTCAAATGTTAAGCTTCCGATGCATAATAATTATGACGAACTTATTGTTGGAGACACAATTCAATCTCTAATAGATCAGGGATTTTTAGCCAAAGCAACTACCTATAGTTATGATGTTGGATTAACATCTTTGAAAGTGGGAATAAATGGTGATTATACTGTTAAATCATCAGATGATTTGTATATGAATATGGTAATGCAGGAAAAATTGCTGCATTCATATACAGAGAAATCATTGGGTAAAAAGACTTTGATATTCAATAACGGAATTAATACTTCGTTATACGTATATGAAACATTTAGAGAAGCAGGTTTTGAAATTCGTCACCTTGATAATACGACGTCTGTAGATGATAGAAAGGATATTTTATCCTGGTTCAAAAAAACGCCAGCTGCAATTTTAACTTCAGTTGGAATTTTAACAACAGGTTTTGATGAGCCAACCGTTGAAAGCATTATTCTAAATCGTGCCACTAAATCGCTAACGTTATATTTTCAAATGATTGGTCGTGGATCTCGTAAACTTCCTACTAAAAATAATTTCACAGTGATTGATTTAGGAAATAATGCAATACGGTTTGGTTTGTGGAATGATTCAATTGATTGGCAGCATATTTTTAGATCGCCCGAATACTATTTAGAAAATCTACGTGACGATGTTGAAATTGAAACGCATTTTAAATATGTAATGCCGGAGGATATCAGAAAACTATTTGCTAAAACAAAAGAAATAACTATAGATATTGAAGACGAATTTAAGAAAGTGATTGCGAAGAATCAGCGCTCCAAGGAAGTTCTAGAAAAATCAATCTATCAGCATGCATTAATGTGTGTTGAAAACACCTCCGAATTAAATCAAGCGCGGTTAATTTCCAAACTATTATCAGATGATATTGAAAGTCGTATCCAACGCTATGTAAAATGCTTAGGTAAAACCAGCAAAAATTACAGAGAATGGCTAATGGACGATTATAAGACTAAACTAACATTAGCAATCGGAAAAAAGTTTAGAGAACTTAATTTTTAGAACTATAACTTTATAGTAAGTACTGTATACAATTGTAAGACAAAATGTTATTGTAAAAGAAACAAATCGAAACAATTATTTAAAATTGAACTATAATTTATATTATGTAAAATAGAATAGTAATGAGCCATTGTGCTTTTTTGTTACTATCTTTCTTAAATGTTTTTAAAAATTGGTTTCTTGTTATCCTTAGCTTCACTATTTTTGTACTTTGTAACTCTATTTTATAACTATTGACATGAGTAATTCTGTTGCTGAAAATATTGCAATCTTTTTAAAAGAGTATTCGCCATTCTCGTATTTGACTCATGACGAACTAATTCAAGTTGCTACTAGTATTGGTGTTGTAAATTTGGATAAGCACAAAATATTATTCAATATTAACGATAAATTACACGATAGTTTCTATGTTGTTGCCGCTGGCGTTATTAACCTAAGCTTCATAGCTGATTCTGAAGAAACATTGTTAAATAAGTGTTATCCTGGTGAAGTTTTTGGTTTACGCCCTTTTTTCGCCAAGAACAATTATATGATGACCGCCAAAGCGCGCGAAGATAGCATTGTTTATGCCATTCCGATTGGCTCTTTTAAACCCTTTGTAGCACAGAATCCGCAAGTTCTCGACTTTTTATTGGAAAGTTTTGCTACAAATACCCGAAATCCATTTGATAAAGAAAATCGTGGAAAACTCATGACTGATAGCGTCTATACAGACAATCAGCAAAGTGAAATGCAATATTTCCAATCACTCGCATACAATAAAACGCCTTTAAAAGTAAATAGTGCTGCGATTGTGAAAGATACAGCGCAATTAATGACCGAAAATCTAGCAGATAGTGTGATCGTTACCGCGCATAACTTCCCTATTGGAATTGTTACTGACAGCGATTTTAGATCAAAAATTGCCAATGGAAGATTTCCTCTGATAGCTACGATAGATCGAATAATGTCTTCACCTGTGATTACAGTTCCAGAAAATGTTTCAGTCGCAGAAGCACAACTTTTATTGTTAAAGAATAATATCAGTCATTTATGCGTAACTGTGGATGGTTCAGATAAGTCTGATGTCAAGGGAATAATTTCGGAGCACGATTTGATTGTAGCTCAGGCCAACAATCCAGGCGTTTTAATTAAAGAAATTAAACGCTCACGTTCCGCGAAAGAACTGAAAGTTATCAGAGAAAAATTAACCGATTTAGTTCAAAGTTCAATTGCAAAAAATATCCCGCTTCCACATATCTATAATATTTCGGGCGAAATTATTACAGCCATTATAAAACGTTCCGTTGAATTGTCTATTCTTGATTTAGGGTCTCCTCCGGCGCGATTTGCTTGGTTTAGTATTGGAAGTCAAGGAAGAAAAGAACAGTTTCTAACTACAGATCAAGATAGCTTTTTAATTTTTGAAGATGTAGCTACTGAAAATTATCGTGATGTTAAAGACTACTTCTTAAAATTAGCTAAAAGAGCCACAACAATACTTGAAAAAGTTGGTTATAGTTATTGTCCCCACGGACATATGGCCAGTAATATGCTTTGGTGTAAATCAATGTCAGAATGGATCAAACAATACAACAGCTGGATGAAAACACCTGGTGAAAAATCTAATGATATCAGTAGCATATTCTTTGATTATGAATTTGTTGTTGGCGAAAGTAAAATAGAAGATAATTTAAACGAGATTGTTTTCAAAAACACGAAAAATAATGCCCTTTTCTTTGATTTCCTTGGTAATGATACATTGCGAAAAAACGCTCCATTAAACTTTTTTAAGAAGTTTAATGTTGAAGAAGAAGGGGAAAATAAAGGAAAATTTGATATCAAAAGACGAGCCATAATGCCCTTAGTTGACGGTGCTCGACTGTTTGCTATCAATTTAGGCTTAAAAGGAATTACCAATACCCATCAAAGATTTAAGCAGTTAGCACTATCAGACCCAAAATTCTCTGAAATATACTTAAACTGTGCAGACTCTTTTTTAATTCTATCAAAATTCAGAACGCTTGAGGGCTTAAAGTATGACAGCTCTGGCGAATTTATAAATGTAGAAGAGATGTCAAAAATTGATAAGGAAAAGCTTAAAAATGCTGTAGGACCGATGAAAGATTTGGAAGAATTAATCAAAGATAAATTTCAATTAACTCAATTTTCGTAATATGTTAGATTGGATTAAAAATATAAACAAGGAATATCCTGAATTTTGGAAATTATATTTGGGTAAATTTGAAACTAAATCCAGTAGATACGTAATCTTAAATACAGAAACTACTGGTTTAAATCCAAAAAAGGATGTCATACTTTCTTTCGGTGCTTTAGGAGTTACTAGCGATATAATTCGCATTGGAGATAATTTTGAAGTGGTCATTTTACAATACAAATATCTTCATGATAACGATTTATCTAATGAATTTTTAATTGAAAGTAAGTTGACAAAATTAGCAGAATATCAAGCAATTCAGTCACTTGTAGATTATATAGGAAATGCCGTTCTTGTGGGACATCGTATTCACTTTGACTTAGAAATGATTAACGATGTTCTCGAAAAAATGGACTGTGGAAAGTTGAAGAATGAGGCTTTAGATATTGAAATAATGCATCAAAAATTTGTCGACAGTACTAAATCCTTTTCGCTAGATGATTTAGTAACACAGTATAAAATTCCGGAGAATGAAAGAAATTCGGCTTCAGACGATGCCTATTCTATTGCTTTGTTGTTCTTAAAATTAAAATCTAGGTTAGGCTTCAAATAAAAAATCCCGCTAATCGCGGGATTTTTCGATCTGTCAAAATCAAACAAAACAATAATCAAACTATTATTTTTTCTTTATAAACATATTGGTGTAATATTTTTTACCTGTTGCTTGATCAACGGTAACCGAAATTCCCAAATGAGTGTAGTCACCTTCTAGATTAGCTTTGTGAGCAGTACTGTGAATCCAAGCTGCCATTGCGCTTTCTGCGGTTTGGTAATTGTAAGCGATGTTCTCGCCTACTTTTTCTGCACCTAATACCTGAACTAAATTGTTTGATCTTTGTTGGAAATAATCGTGGTTTACGACATTGTTATCAATCATGTAAATGTTGTGCTCTTCCGATTTGAATGAGATGTGATTGATCACTTCTAAAGGATTCAGTCCAATACTTACGCGGTGATTGTTAACAAGAGTAACTAATTTTAATTCAGTGTCATTGTAGTTGTATTGGGTTACAACTTGTCGATCAACTGAACTTGTTTCTGTTTCATCAGAAGAACAAGATACCATAGTGAACACGATTGCTAGCGGCAACAATGCTCTAAACATTTTTGCTTTCATAGTAGTAGGTTAAGTTTTTTAAAGTAGATTGTGGGGCAAACTTCTTTAAGATTAATAATTTGACAGAACGTATTGTTTGTTTTGGTTAGACAATTTTACCAAATTTATCGTTTAAACGCCAAATAAAATCGATGAACTACACAATTAACGTTTTATATAAAGAATAAATCCTACTTAATTGCAGTTTGTCGATGTTTT
>Ga0105047_10004585_pt1 | contig 23992 bp, 16 predicted proteins | sample MAT04_FD_78384 | JGI IMG/M metagenome (GOLD analysis project Ga0105047, IMG submission 78384) | Freshwater microbial communities from Lake Fryxell liftoff mats and glacier meltwater in Antarctica - MAT-04 (megahit assembly) | ecosystem: Environmental > Aquatic > Freshwater > Ice > Liftoff... | reverse complement strand
TTTTCATAACATCCTGTCATTGCAGTTTAAAACAAGATTCGGAATGTAAATGAATGAGTATATTATTTCAACATAAACTGAAATCAATCTATCCTAAGATCGTGTGTTGATGGAGCACTAGTCTTCACATCCCATGCTGCAAGTGTATTTGTGTCCCCGAATCCATCAGGTATTTTATAGCGAACGTCTATAGATGATGTATGATTTTTGACAATAAACTGAAATTGAGGTGATTCTCCACAGGTAATATGAGGGGTTACGTTCATTACCTTATTTTCTTCTGTTGCTACTGCAAAAGATCCAAAAATTAATTGTACTCCGGGAGAGAGTGTTTTTGCTTTTACAACTAACTTATTTTGTAACTCTTCGAATTCCTTCAAAGTAAGAGGTTCTTTGGTGTAAAAAAAGAATTCATTAGTACTAAGACGAGTAATGTAATCAGGATCCAGGTTTGAAGTTCCTGAGATATAGCAATTTTCTTGATAAGTGTTTTCCGCATTATCCATTAGTTCCGTAATACTACTTTCTAACCTCGCTAACATATCCTGACGCATTATCAATGACATAGGAAAAGCCGGAATAGGATCACTGGCTTTAAGCGCCTCTCCTACAGGAGGCGCTTGTTTAACCTCGGCTATTACTGCTATCTCTTGAATTACCAGTTTTGTTCTGGTCATTGTATTTTTCGTAGTTTGCAGAATACATATATTAATTATAGGCAATTAATTAAATTGCAGTGACTTAGTTTTCAGGAACATTGAGTCACGACTGTTAAGTAGCACCGGCCAAGAGCAGGATACAATTATTGAATATTAAAAAACCCTTGCTAACGCAGGGATTAGTCTTCATCAAACACGTCCAGATCAACCGTTTCAACAGGAATTCTCCGGGATTCGTTTGCCCACTCGCCCAAATCAATTAACTTGCATCGATCCGAGCAAAATGGTTTGAACTTATTCTCGGGAAGCCAGGTATTTTTTTTTCCACAGGTGGGGCATTTGGTTTTCAGTTGATTATTCATGAAGTTTTGTCATTTGAGAGTAAGAGCGCAGTATAACATCTCGATTGTAGCTACTCTAGTTCAAATCGTAATGCCAGTTTATTGGCGCGTTCCAGAATAACCGCCCTGTAAGGGCTTTCCGTTATATTATCCTCAATTTTGTTGATCATAGAGAGTGTCTCTTTTCGTACAAGCGATTTGGATAAATTGGCTTCTGATGCCATTTGCATAATATGTCTTGGAAATAAACTTTCAAACTCATATTTGCTACCTACCTTCATGGCCATTTTACTGGCAAGAGCAGGGTAATAAACGGTTGAAATCATATCGTAAAAAGGTGCCAGTCGGATTTGATGACCTTCATATAGCAATGAGAAGTTTTTACCATGCGCATCATTGTTGCCGATTATTAAATTAAACAAAACACCCTGCAATAACATTTTAAGATCAGCCACTGGTCGGCTTGATACTTTTCTGATTAATTGAAAGCAGGCGGCCAACCCAGGTCCGCCTTCTCGCTGATACTTCATTTCTGGGATAATGCCCAATGCCTGGCAAAAATCCTCCTGATGCAATCGCTCAATAGTGTTATCTTCTATAATTCGATCATAGCGTTTTACCAATAAATACGGATTTTCTCCGGCTTGATGGATAGCCGCTTCAGCAGTATTCAAGCCAATTTTTTTAGCTAATTGTAAACAGAAACACTCATTTTCAATTAAAGATGGAAAATCACGATTGATTGGTTTTAAAATATGCGTGCTCGGTGCTCCACCCAAAGGGATGGCAATCTGGCCATCAATAATAGCTACCGCTAATTTATCTTGTGCGCCTGCCAATGATAATCGTATACCATCTTCACCAGCCAACATGGGTTTCTGGATCATGGTTTGTAACAGACTGGCCACCGCCGCATCATCGATTATGCGATAATCTGGATTAAATGCTACAGAGGATGAAAAAGGAGTAAGGCTGATTGCACCAGCACATTCCCCCCCAATTGCTGCCAATAAGGCAAAATCATTTTTTTCACTAATACCTAACTGACGCGCAATGGATGCTCGCAGATGCGCTTCGGGTAAAATACCACTAAAAAAAGGCCGGCTTTGCTGAGCATCATAAGGTGTTTCACGTAGAGGCAACGATTGTGATAAAGGCAGATTTTTTTTGTTTTCACAATAAGCAGGATCATAAGTAAATAACATATCACCAATTGTACTGATGCTTAATGTGCCTGTTAGCGTTTTATAAAGATAAACTGCGAGTTTTTGATTCATGAGAGATTATTTTCCTCATGTGATAAATGGCAGTGAATGCCCAGAACTTGCAGCACTTGTAATACTTTACCAATTTGACAAGTAGGCTTGCCTTTTTCCAAATCAATAATAAATCGTAAGCCTGTACCAGCTGTAAGTGCTAAATCACTCTGAGTAATATTGAGCTGTTTACGCAGGCTTCTAATAATTTGGCCAATGTCTTCAGTGGATTGAATCATACTACCCTTTTTCTATTCCCGTACGGTAACTTTATGCAATATTATTTTAAAAAGCAAGTAAATATTCCTTATCGGGAATAAACTACAATTTTTACTGGTAGAAGATTTAATATGTTACCTATCGGTAATATCTAATTATCAACTTTTACATTAATATCCCTGGCATCTGATAAAGACTTCAAAGCGAGTGTACTCATCTATATGGCATGTACGTAAACCGGTTTTATTGTTTATTGCCACTTCGCGGTAGATCTGTGGGCAGCCGAAAACGGTCATCTTGAGGTATTAAAACTACGGGTTTTGTTTAATTATGATGTTCGGTAGTTCTGTAAAACATATTCAAAAAATTCTGGAATTCATATTTTTAATTTAAATATTCTAAAGTAAGAATTTTTAAGTTAAAATATTCTATAATTCACTTAAAAGTAATAGTTGAGTAAAAAAATGATATATATATCTAAAAATACTAGTGAAGCAAAGCAGTTATCCAAACAATACAATGATAAAAAACTCAGACGAATTTATCAGGGAATTTATACAGATGATCTGCATGAACCCTTAGAACAGATTGTAAAAGTAAATTGGATGCAAATTGTATCTCATTTAGTATCGAAAGGGATATTAGGCTATCGAACAGCATTTGAGTTAAGAACTCTTGTATTTAAAGGCGGTTCAATTGTATTTGTAATAAGTACCTATTCTAAAACCATTCAGATTCCCGGTCTTACTATCAAAGTTTATAAAGGAAATAATCAGGATTATCTGGAACAAGTATTACCTGGAATTGCAAGAAGTAATTCAACACGATTGTTACTAGAAAATCTTTCAGTAGTTAGAGGAAGTGAATATCAAGGTATTAAAACAATAGGAATAGAGGGTGTTGAACAGAAACTTACTCGAGAGCTTGGCTTTCATGGCGAAGAGAGATTAAATCAAATTAGAGATGAAGCCAAAAATATTGCCGAAGATCTTAATTATACGAGTGAATACCAAAAGCTTAATCAGATAATTAGTGCATTATTATCAACTAATCCTGATCAAAATAGTTTAATAACGCCCTATGCAAAAGCTGCTGCTCAACAAAAACCCTATGACAGTTATAGGATTCAATTGTTTGAAGAGCTAATTATTCACTTAAAAAGAAGTAACTTCTTATCTCGTCAATATAATTATCATAGTAAGTCATATAAAAATTTAAGTTTCTATGAATCTTATTTTTCTAACTTTATAGAAGGTACTGAGTTTTTGATCGATGAAGCTGAAGATATAGTATTTAAAGGATTAGAAATAAAAAATAGGCACGCAGATACCCATGATGTTTTATCTAATTTCACTTTAACAAGTGATTACTCTGAAATGAGCATTACACCGCAAACTGTAAATGAGTTTATAGATATCCTTCAGCGACGACATGCGGTTCTTATGAAAGAACGTCCGGAAAAAAATCCCGGTCAGTTCAAAAAAATGAAGAATAAGGCAGGTAATACTCTTTTTGTAGATCCCAAAAATACCATAGGTACATTATATCAGGGGTTTGAGCTGTATAAAAATCTTAATCCGGGTTTGGAGAAAGCTTTGTTTATGCAGTTTTTAATTAGTGAGGTGCATCCTTTTGATGATGGTAATGGACGATTGTCAAGAATAATGATGAATGCAGAACTGGTAAGTAATTCAAGCTATAAAATAATTATACCTTCTGTACATAGAGATAATTATCTAAATGGCTTAAGGTTAGCCTCTCGCGATAAAAATTTTAGAACTTATCTGAAAGTAATGGATCAAGCACAAGCTTATACCGCCTCTATAGATTGGAATGATTATGGAAACGCCAGGAAAAAAATTGAAGAAGATGACGCTCACTTAACCTCTGATGAGGGAATTGCTGTATATAATCGTGTTTTAAGACAGCTTAAATTATCTGATATTTCAGCTTAAGTAATGAAGAACTATCTTGTTGGGTTAAAATGACCCATCGGTGTGCTGGCCAAGACCACTATGAAACTTGTTTTAACCTATCTGATTAGTGGGCTTTCCTTGCTCAAAAGCTGTAATATTGCTTAAGGTTGTTTTAACAATATTTTCTATTGCTTCCTGTGTCAGAAATGCGTGATGAGGTGTAATAATAACATTAGGCAATGAACGCAATTTTAAAAATAATTCATCATGAATTATTTCACCAGAATGATCTTTAAAAAATAAGCCTTGTTCTTTTTCATATACATCCAACCCTGCATAACCAAGTTGGCCAGACTCAAGTGCATTAATTAGCGCTTGAGTATCACATAATGCTCCGCGCCCTGTATTAATCAGCATGGCATTTTTTTTCAGTTTCGCATACGCATGTTCATCTATCATATGTGTTGTATGCTCGTTTAACGGACAGTGCAGGCTGATAATATCGGATTCGCGTAGTAAATGATCCAACGAGACATAGTTAACATTTAAATTCCTGCAGATATCATTGGGCTCTGGATCCACCGCAAGCAACCGACACCCAAAGCCGTTCATAATTCTAACAAATGCGGTACCTATATTTCCTGTACCAATAATACCTACTGTCTTTTTATATAGATTAAACCCTGCCAAGCCGTCTAATGAAAAATTATTTTCCAATCCGTGCAAATAGGATGTAAGTATCTTTCGATTTAATATTAAAATTAAGGCCACAGTAAACTCTGCAATTGCTTCCGGAGAATATTTGGGAACACGAACAACGGTTATTCCCTCTAACCCTGCAGCAGTTAAATCAACATGATCAAATCCCGCTGAGCGCAATGCAATTAATTTAATGCCATAGCTTGCTAATCTATTAATTATTTCTTTATTTAAAGAATCGGTTACAAAGCAGCAAACCGCATCAAAGCCGTTGGCTTTTTCAACTGTTGCCAAAGAAAGGGCTTCGGTTATAAGCACAAGATTATGTTCATGATTCAAAGTAGTAAAAAGAGGTCGCTCGTAATCTTTTATATTGTATATCGCTACCTTCATAGATCCTCCTGTTTTCCTAAACCACATTACAAAATTTATAATGGTTCTTTATAATGACCCAATCTGCTTGTCAGTCTTCGTCAAATACGTCCAGATCAACTGTCTCAATGGGAATTTTCCGGGATTCGTTTGCCCATTCGCCTAAATCAATTAATTTACAGCGGTCGGAGCAAAAAGGTTTGTACTTGTTTTCGGAACGCCAAGTGTCTTTTTTGCCGCAGATAGGACATTTTGTTTTCAATTGAGTATTCATGATGTCTTCGTCATTTGGTTAACTACTTTAGTAAAAGTATAACATCCTGATTGAAGCGACTCTAGCTCTGAAGGCTGATGTCCCGTATTACGCTATGCTAATACGGGCTACGATCTGATTTTAATTATCCACTTTAACATTAATATCCCTGGCATCCGACAAACCATGGTCATCAACCACACGTATAACAAATTTTCCAGGCTTAGCCTGCCAGATCAGCGGTTGATCGCGCCGTGTTTTAGCCAGGTAAGTGTTATTAATAAACCAGTAAAGCAGTCGCACGTCAGCATCAACCACTGCTGTAAGCGGAATTTTTGCAGACTGAGAGGCGTTGGCGCGAACAATGTAACTGACTTCGGTTTGTGGTGAGGTAATTTGAGGGCTTAACGAGTTGCCACTAGCCAGCGGGCAATTGGGTTCGTAAAAAGGAGGTATGCGACGCTGAATACCTGCTTGTTTGAAAATTTTTAACAAATCAGAAGGCCAGAATTCGTAGACTTCAAAGCGGGTGTTTTCATCAATATGGCAGGTGCGTAGTCCAGTTTTATCGTTTATTGCAACTTCGCGGTATATAGTATCGCTTTTAATAGGTGATTTACCGGGGATAAACCAGGTCATTTCTGTATCATCACAATAACGAGTTGGTAACATGCCAGATGCTTTACATACCTCAATTCTTGCCAAGTTCATGTTCAACGGATTTTGTTGTATCGCTGGAATTAAGCCGTGTTCATATTTAATTCCTTCTGCCAATTCAAAAAATAGTGGTGCTGCAAGATTTTTACCGATAAAAGCAGGGTTGCTTTTATTGTTAAAATTACCTATCCACACAGCCAAAACATAAGGACCAAACGTTCCTACAGTCCACGCATCACGGTAACCTGATGAAGTGCCTGTTTTCCAGGAAACAGGAAATTTATCAGGTTGATAAAATGAATCTGGACGCGGTGTGTCTTTTAACATATCAAGCACTAAAAAACTTGCTTCAGGACTTAGCAGGCGCTTTCCTTGTGTGGTGGGTTCATTGACGCGTCCGCGCAACGGATGCCATATACCGTCATTGAGTAACATGGCATAAAGGCTTCCTAACTCCTTCATGGTTAACTCGGCACCACCTAATGTTAAAGCCAGACCATAATAAGACTCCGGCTTTAATTGGCTAACCTGAGTCTGCTCCAGCAAGTGATAAAGATTATTGGTATTAGATAATTGGTTAGCAAGTGCTATAGCCGGAATATTTCTACTCAACACCAGCGCATCTTTCGCTTTAATTGGTCCCACGAAATCATAATCAAAATTTTCAGGATTATAGCTGCCGAAACTGCGCGGCACGTCTTTTAAGACCGTATTGGGATGAATTAATCCCTGATCCAATGCCAGAGCATAAATAAAGGGTTTTAGCGTGGAGCCTGGCGAGCGTTTGGTATTGGTACCATTTATCTGGCCACTTATAGATTGCTCAAAAAAATTGGCTGAGCCTATTAATCCGGTGATACTCATGTCCCTGCTATCTACTACTAATACAGACGCATTGAATGCACCGATATTGTTTTTTCGATTTAGATAGTTTCGAGTAATGCGCTCAAGTATTTTTTGTAATGGTAAATCAATGGTTGTGTTGATTGATTTGTCATTTATGGATGCATTAGACAGAATTTCATTGACAAAATGAGGCGCAAAAAAGGGCAGGGCAGGTGCGCGTTGCATAACCAGAGGTAAATTTATGGCGGGCTGCAGATTGTTATCATTGGGGTGTTCGGATAACCAACGTTTAAACAATCTGACACGTGCTTTTGCAAGATATTTGTCTTGAGCTATGCGCTTGGTCGGATTTTGTGGAATTACACTCAAGGCAAGAATATCCGGCAAACTGGCATTTCTCGCCTGTTTATTAAAATAAATCAGACTTGCAGCACCAACTCCTTCAATATTGCCGCCATAAGGCGCGAGGTTTAAATAAGCTTCGAGAATATCATTTTTGCTGTAATGCATTTCCAATTGCAGAGCGCGAATAATTTGTTTGATTTTTCCTGATAGCTTCTTTGAATTGATGTTGTAGCGCAGTCGGGCAACCTGCATGGTAATAGTGGATGCGCCCATACGACGAGAATGTTTAATATAAGTCTGAAAACCTGCTTTAATCATCGCAAATGGATTAATACCGGCATGGTTATAAAAATATTGATCCTCTTGTAATAAAGTTGCCGTTATAAACTCGGGAGCCATATCAGACAAGGGCGTAAATACACGGTATTTATCATCACTACTTAACGTCAAGCGTAAAAGGTGGCCATTCTTATCATAAACAACTCTGGAAAAACCGAGATCATTGAGTAGGGGAGGTGTGGGTAAAAAATATATTAATACAGAAACGCTGACAAATGTAATAAGTAAGATTATGCTAAGTGTCTTAAAAAATTTATTCATGAACGTACCGTATGGTAGAACTAGCCTCATGTCAAGTTGGATAATATATGAACAATAACCCGATTTCCAGAGTATTGGCAGTTATAGCGTCTTTTTTTGCAGCAATATTAGGTCGTTTTAAATGGAATAGCCCTCCCTGGGTAAATTTTTTACGAGACAAGGCTCAACGCAGACCCGTCACTTTCTGGGGAAGCGCCATTACTATTGCGGCCTTGCTCATTGCTGGATGCTATACCTGGCATTGGTATAAAAATCTGCCGCAACCGCAATTAATTACCGCTCATATTACAGCCCCCGCGATTACGCCAGTCGCCGATACGCTTGAACCCGACTATCTAACGTTTGATTTTGGTCTTCCTGATCCGAATGATGGGGAAAATTTTACCGCACAATCGGTTGCTCCTTTAAATGCGCTTGATAAAGAAGTTACTTCCGGTATCGAAATATCACCAGCCATACCTGGTAAATGGAATTGGGAAAATGATAGCCGTATCTACTTCACGCCTGATACAGATTGGCCTGCCGAACAAAAATATACTGTTACATTTTCCAAGGATGCGTTTGCAGCCGGCGCAAAAATGCAGAGCTATTCTTATTCATTTACGACCCAGCCTTTTCAGGCAAAAATCAGCGAGTTTAAATTTTATCAGGACCCGCTTGATCCAAAAATCCATCAGGCTATTGCCACAGTCGAATTTAATTTTCCCGTCGATCCAAAAAGCTTTACTGAAAATGTCGCTTTAACGCTGCAAAGTCTGAAAAATGGTAAGCAGGATTCCAACGCACATCATTTCAATGTAACCATTAAATATGATGCTAATAAACGCGTTGCCTATATTCAGTCTGAACCATTGGCTTTAACAGATGAGCCGCGTTATTTGATATTAACACTCGATAAAGGCATAAAATCCAGTACTGACAGTGCTCAAACCAGTGCATCAGTGAGTAATAATCTGCTTATTCCTGATCGCTTCAATTATTTAAAAGTCAGTTCAGCAGCAGCTTCCATAGTACGTAATGAGCAGGACAGGCCAGAGCAGGTTTTGACAGTGGAAACAACTTTGGGCGTGACGGAATCGCAGCTTAATAAAGCCTTACACGTTTATTTATTGCCGCAAAATTTCCCCGCTACCAAAATCGAAAAAGAAAAAGAAAATTACGAATGGCAAAATCCTGGTGAAGTAACGCCATCTATTCTAGGTGCATCAACATCCTTACCCTTACAGGCGATTCCTGCCGATAGAAATTATGCAACATTGCATAGTTATAAGTTTAATGCCAAAACGCCGCGTTTTATTTATTTAAAAATAGATAAAGGTACACAAGGATTCGGTGATTTCGTACTCAGCAACGATTATGTGGCTGTTATTAAGGTACCAGACTACCCTAAAGAAATAGGGTTTCTTCATAAAGGCGCGTTATTATCGTTAAGCAGTGAAAAGAAATTTTCGGTGCTGGTGCGTGGTTTACCGGCAGTTAAATTCCAGATTGCGCGTGTTTTACCTGATAATCTCAATCAGCTGGTAACTCAGACGCAAGGGGATTTTAATAACCCTTATTTCATAAACCAAAGTTTCAATCAGCAAAATATCAGTGAGATATATGCTGAAATTCAGCAGTTTAATGACAGCGATCCGGGAACACAGCAATACACTGCTCTGGATTTGGAAAAATATCTCTCAACGCAGGTTAATACCGGCGGTCCTCAAGGTTTATTTTTATTGCAGGCTACCGGTTGGGATGTTACCAATAACACCGCGCTTGATGTAAAAGCCAGCCGGCTTTTACTACTAACTGATTTGGGCATGCTTGTTAAAGACAACAGTGATGGCAGCCATGATGTGTTTGTGCAATCTATTATGCAAGGCGCACCGGTAGTTAATATTCCTGTTAGTATTTTAGGAAAAAATGGTTTACCCATCCTCACTCGCAATACCGATGATCAAGGGCGTGTGAGTTTTCCAATATTAAAAGATTTCGTAGATGACCGTGAACCTACCGTTTATATAGCAGGCTCTGGCTCGGATATTTCATTTATTCCTTACAATAATCCTAATAGACTATTAAATTATTCTCGTTATGATGTTGGCGGCATTTATACCAACAATCAGGATCAACAAAATGTAAGCGCCTTTCTTTTTTCAGATCGTGGTCTTTATCGACCTGGAGATACCGTACAAATCGGCATGATTGTAAAACAGTCCTATGCACAGCCTCAACCAGCAGGCTTGCCTTTGGAGGCAACGATTACCGATCCACGAGGCATTAAAGTGTATGATCAGAAAATTACACTGGATGCAACAGGCTATTTAAATATTGATTTTACCACCAGTGCATCATCGCCTACCGGTCAGTATCAGGTTAATCTTTATACTGTCAAAGATGATCTTGCCCAGAATGTATTAGGCTCGACAACTATTCGTGTTGCAGAATTTCAACCGGATCGTATGCGAATTACTGCGGCTTTATCGCAAAAAAATGAGCACGGCGGCTGGGTTTCACCAGAAAATCTCGATGCAACAGTGGGGTTATGGAATTTATATGGAGCACCTGCTGCAAATAGAAAAATAAGCGCCAGAATTGTTTTAGCTCCGCAAACTCTAGAGTTTGATGATTACGCAGATTACCTGTTTGCTGATCCCTTAGTCGATCCTAAAAAGCAACCCAAAGTATTTTCTGATACCCTTAAAGATGCCCAGACTGATGACAAAGGTATGGCGGAGTTTGATCTTAATCTGGCGCGTTTTGATAAAGCCACTTATAAACTCACTTTTTTTGCAGAAGGGTTTGAGGCAGAAGGAGGGCGAAGTGTCGCTGCTCAATCGACTGCTTTAGTCAGCCCGTTAAGTTATTTAATTGGCTATAAAGCAGATGGTGACTTAGCCTATATCAAACAGAATAACGTGAGGAAAGTTAATTTTATTGCGATAAATCCTCAGTTAGAGCAATTGGCCGTTAATGATTTGAAAATTCAGCTGACCTCGTTGCAACCCGTGACTACGTTGATTAAAAAGCCAGATGGAACTTACCAATACCAATCCATTATTCAAACGAAGGTATTAAGCACCAAACCGTTTGCCATTAGTAAAGAGGGTATAGATTATGAATTGCCTGCCAGTGAAATTGGGGATTACGCGCTAACCGTATTAGATAATCAGAATACTGAATTAAGCCATGTAAAATTCAGTATTATCGGTGCAAGTCAGCAACCATTGGCTAAAAATGCTGAGTTGAGCGTCAAGTTAAATAAAACTGAATTTAATGCTGGTGATGATATTGAATTACAAATTACGGCACCTTATACCGGTGCCGGTTTAATCACCATTGAACGTGATAAGGTTTATGCAGTGCAATGGTTTAAAACGGATATGACAAGCTCGGTACAAACGATTCATATTCCAGCTGATTTTCAAGGTAATGGCTATGTCAATGTTGCTTTTGTCCGAAATTGGGATTCACCAGAAATTTTTGTAAGTCCATTAAGTTATAATGTTACGCCGTTTACTATAAACACAGCCAACCATGATATCGCTATCGATCTGGATGTTGAGAAGGTAGCACGTCCTGGAGAAGCGCTAACTATTAATTATAAATCAGACAAACCAGGTAAAATAATTGTTTATGGCGTGGACGAAGGCATTTTACAAGTTGCCAATTACGACACTCCTGATCCATTAAGTTTCTTCTTTCAAAAAAGAGCGTTAGAAGTTCAGACGCAACAGACTCTTGATCAGATTTTGCCAAAATATATTCGTGATAGAGAGTTATCATCTATTGGTGGTGATGATGGTGAAGAGTTGCTTGCCAATCATCTGAATCCTTTTAAGCGAAAAACCGATCTGCCGGTTGTTTATTGGTCTGGAATTGTTGATACAGATACAACGATGCGCCAGTTAACTTATCAGGTTCCTGACTACTTTAATGGAACACTTCGTATCATTGCTGTTGCCGTATCGGATGATTCAGTTGGCTCTGCAGAGACAGAAACCCAAATACGCGGTAATTTTATTATTAATCCGAATGTGCCGACTTTTGTAGCACCAGGTGATGAGTTTGAGATAACCGCAAGTATTGCTAATAATGTGAAAGGTTCTGGCGATAATGCTACTGTTGATGTGCAATTAACAAGTACACCCGAACTTGAAATTATCGATAGTAAAAATCAAGCGTTGGTTATTAGCGAAGGGCATGAGCAAACAGTACGCTATAAAGTGCGCGTCAAACCTTTATTAGGTTCAGCAAAATTGAGTTTTGTCGCATCCCTTGGCGACAAATCCAGCTTAATGGCGGCAACCTTAAGTGTGCGGCCTGCAGCAACGTATATGACTTCCTTAACCAGCGGTAATACCAGTGATGCTAATGAGGTTCTGCCTCTTGATCGCTCGCTTTATCCTGAATACCGGAATGTTACTGCTGCGGTGTCATCGAGTCCGCTAATTTTAGTGGCAGGATTGCAACGTTATCTGGATAACTACCCCTATGGATGTACAGAACAGTTAACGAGCAAGGTTCTGCCTTTATTAGCAATGGGTAAGCAACCCTGGTTTAGCAATGACAGTGTCACAATTACAGATAAAATCGGTGCAACCATTCAAATGCTTGGGCAGCGTCAAATGTCTAGTGGGGCATTTAGTTATTGGCCTAACGCAGGTGACAATAGCAGTAATGTGTTCGCAACCATTTATGCAATGCATTTTTTAACAGAGGCAAGAGAGCAAAATTACTCAGTTCCTAATGATATGTTATCAGCTGGAATCAGTTATCTGAAAGATTTTGCGGCTCAAAATGCTAAAGACATGGATCAAGCCAGGAATCAGGCTTATGCAATTTATGTTCTTACCCGCAATGAAATTGTTACTACTAATTATTTAACCAATTTACAGCTTTACCTGAATCAAAATCAGGCTACAAGCTGGCAACAGGATATAACTGGCGCTTATATTGCTGCGACCTATCAATTGTTAAAAAGTCAGGCCGAGGCGGAGCGTTTGATTGGACAGTATAAAATTCAAACCCAGCAACTGGCTTATTCTGACTTTTATGACAGTAATATTGCCAATGCACAATATTTATACCTGGTTGCAAAGCATTTCCCCGACAGGCTGCCTGCTTTGGGAAGCAAGCTGGTAATGAGCCTTGTAAATGCGATGAACAGCGATGACATCAATACAGTCCTTTCCGGCTATACCAGCATTGCGCTTAGCGCCTATGCTCAAACAGGGCAATCAGATGTCCCTGCAGAACTTGCCTTAAGTGAAACCTTGGCCAACAAGCAGCAAAAAACACTTTCCGTAGAGGAGGGCATGTTTAAGCAGGTAGCTGTCGATAACGGAGCGAGTCAGATTACGATAAGCAACCCGCAAAAACAAAATTATTTCTATCAATTAACTCAAAGTGGTTTTGACAATAAGCTTTCAACTACGGTGTTAAAACAGGGAATGGAAATTTATCGTGAATATAGAGATGCAAAAGGTAATTCATTAAGCAGTACAACTCTGGGTAATGAAATCGAAGTACACATACAGGTTCGAGCTCTTGATAATCGCTATTTAAGTAATGTAGCAATAGTGGATCTGCTTCCTGGCGGTTTTGAAGTGGTTGCCGATTCCGTTAAAAATGATAGTCTCGATTACATTGACGTTCGTGAAGACCGCGTTGTATTTTTTACCAGCCTTGACGATTCGGTAAAACAAATTACTTATCGAATTAAAGCAATTAACACCGGTAAATTTACCGTTCCCGCAATATTCGCGGAATCAATGTATGATGCGAATATTAAAGCGCATGGTGCAGCAGCAACATTTGAAATAACAACACCTTAATATTATGTAATTCAAACCAATTGCCGCAATGGCAATTGGTTATAAGACAACTATACTTTAATAATAAATAAAACCCGTTTTCTTTTTTTAGAAATTTCCTGGTTAGTCTGTTGAAAAATAAATAAAAAGGAAGCGTTAACATGTCTTCAAAAAATAATAAGCAAATCCTACCTCGTTATTTCAGTTCATTTGATAACGCAGCAATTGGTGTTGCTTTGGTATCTATTGAAGGCAAATGGCTGAAAGTAAATAAAGTGTTATGTGACGGAACGGGCTATACAGAAAAGGAATTATTGGCAACGGATTTCCAAAGCATTACTCATCCTGATGACTTAAATACTGATTTAAATTTTGTTCAACAAATGCTGGATAAAAAAATTCACAGCTACCAAATGGAAAAACGTTATCTTCATAAAAATGGCAGTTATATTTGGGTGTTGCTAACGGTTTCGCTTTTATGGAATGAAAGTGACACACCACTTTATTTCATCGCGCAAATTCAAGACATTAACGAACGAAAGTGTGCCGAAAGAGAATTACAGCTAGTAAATGAACGTTTAGCCATAGCAGCTAATACTGCAAGAATTGGTGTATGGGATTGGGATATTGATAATAAAACCATTGTTTGGGATGAGTGGATGTATCGTCTTTATAACAAAAATCGAACAGCTGATGCTGAGCTGTATTCTTGTTGGACCGATAGTTTACATCCGGAAGACAGGCAACATGCTGAAGCGTCTTTGCACGCCGCTTTGCGTGGAGAAAGTGATTACGATTGCGAGTTTCGTATTATTTGGCCAAATGAAGAGATTCGATACATAAAAGCGTTTGCAAGTCTGGTAAGTAAAAATAACACGGAACGTCGAATGATCGGCGTTAATTTTGATATTACTGATCGTAAGCGCTCTGAAAACGCATTAAAAAAAATAACGATACAGGCTCAGGAAGCTAATATTGCAAAAAGCCAGTTTCTGGCTAACATGAGCCATGAAATTCGTACGCCTATGAATGCTGTTTTAGGCATGTTACAGCTTTTAAAGCAAACCAATCTTAGCGAGCATCAAATCGATTATGTTACTAAAAGTATTCATGCAGCAAATTCCTTAACGAAATTGCTTAATGATATTCTCGATTTTTCCAAAGTTGAAGCCGGTAAAATGATCCTGGATAACCAGCTTTTTTCTATGGAAAAATTATTGGGCGATTTATCGGTAATTACCTCTGAACGGCTAGGCAGTAAAAACATACTATTGCTATTTGACATTCATCCGGCAATTCCTCAAACCTTGCTAGGTGATGAGTTAAAACTCAAACAGGTATTAACCAATTTAATTACAAACGCAATAAAATTTACAGCTGATGGGCAGGTAATTTTAAAAGTAGATATTGTTGAAGAACAACCTGAACAGGTTAACCTGGTTTTTTCAGTTAAAGATACAGGAATTGGAATTTCTCCTGAAAATCAAAAAATAATTGCTAACGGATTTACTCCGACTGAATCATCAACTACTCGTGGCTTTGGCGGCATAGGTTTGGGATTGACCATTTCAAAAAAATTGGTGGAAATGATGGGTGGCAAGCTGTCGTTAAAAAGTAACTTGCATGAAGGCAGTGAGTTTTATTTTAATCTGAGTTTTTCTGTTGAACAAAATGAATCCAGCCACTGTCAGGACAATGAATCGTTACATGTATTAATTGTCGATAGCAATGTTATGTCGCAAAATATTATTTTAAAAATGGCAAATACACTGGGGTGGAATGCTGACATAGCAACAAATCGCATAGAGGCAATTAATTTATTTAAAGCAGGTATAAATCGTAAAACAACCTATCAGGTAATATTTATTAATTGCAATGTTTTGAAAAATGAGCCTGAAGTATTATTTGATCTCCGCCATTTACCTCGAAGTGAAGATATTAACCTCATTATAACAGGCTCTATGCATAATATTGAAAAATACAGAATGTATGAATGGACACATAATCAAGTTATTAATAATTTTTTAATTATGCCTCATACCAGAACCATGTTATTACAATCAGTAATCATGATTAAACCAAAAATAATATTTCCACCTTCGTCCGCCAGTCAGGCCATGGAGCGTTTAAGTGGGCTAAGAATTTTAATTATTGAAGATAATTTGCCTAATCAGAAAGTTGCAAAAGAATTACTGGACTATGAGGGAGCATATGTAGTAGTTGCCAGTAGTGCACAAGAGGGAATCGCAGCAATAAAAAAAGCAAAAATACAATTTGATGTGGTTTTAATGGATAGTCAGATGCCCGATATGGATTGTTATCAGGCGACTAAAATTATTCATAAACAACCAGGCCTTGAGTCATTACCTATTATCGCATTAACGGTAAATGCAACGCCATCGGATCGAAAAAAAGCATTAAAAGCAGGGATGAGTGATCATATTTCAAAGTCGATAAAATTCAATAATTTAGTCGAGGTAATACGACAAAATTGTATTGCTGAAACGAAAAAAATAACACATAAAGAAACTGTACTGATTTCTGAAAAATTACAGGCTAATGCAAAATTACGCGGTATTAGTATTTATAATGCAATTAAGCGTTTTGGCGGAAAAATTGAAATTTATATACGTTCGTGTGAAATGTTTTTAAACGATATTAGTAAAATTCCTCATCAGTTAGAATTATTTTTTATAAAGGAAAAATGTGAGGAAGCCCATCGGCTTATTCATTCTACAAGAGGACTTGCCGATACACTTGGGGCCGATCAATTGGCAAAATTGTTGTCAGATAATGAGTTAATCCTGCAGGGAAAACCAGGAATAAAAGAGTGCTTGAATTTACTGCCTTCCATAGTAACGGCTATTGCTATTGCAAGTCATAATTTGCATTATGTGATAAATCATTTAAAGACCGATTCTCATAAATCACCTGTTAAAGAAGAAGTTGAGAATATTCCTGTTTTTGAAGATTTGATTGAGCAGTTAATTCAGTTATTACGTCAAGATAATACAGATGTTCATCCGGTTTTTGCTTTATGTAAGAAATATTATGCTGACGTGTTTGAAAATGATTTTGAAACGCTTGAAGAAGCAATTAATAAAGAGGATTTCGAGCAGGCTTTAATTTACTGTCTAAAAATAAAAAGTCGTTATACGGGTTAGGCGGAGTTATTATGAAAAATTTTAATCAGGGTATGGGTTATTTAATTGAGGGTGTGCGCAGACTTTCTACTAAAGGTTTGAAGCGATTTATAATTTTGCCAATTTTATTTAATCTCATATTATTTAGTGCTCTTTTTTACAGTGTTTATCATTATCTATTTCCGTATGCACAAATATACATTAATCAATTGCCAGCTTGGCTTGGTTTTATGAGCGGTGTGTTATTTGTTGTTTTTATTTTGAGTTGTTTTTTAATTTTTCTATCGGCTTTTACGGTTGTTTTTAATTTGTTAGCAGCGCCGTTTAATGGTTTTCTAGCTGAAAAGGCACAATATATTTTTTACAATGAAGTGATCCCTTCGTTATCGTTTTCAACAATTGCGATACGTAGCATAAAGCGACAGGGGCATTTTATTTTATATTTTATACCGCGTTTTTTGTGCATGTGTATTTTATTTTTTATACCATTTCTTCATCCCGTTTTTCCATTCATATGGTTTGCATTTAATGCCTGGATTTTAAGTGTTCAATATCAGGATTTTGCCATGGATAATAATCTGGTCAGTTTTTCTGAAATGAAACGAAAAATTGCGAAGAATAAAGCACAAACTTTTGGCTTTGGCAGTTTGGTACATATAATCAGTTTTATTCCATTACTTAATATATTTATTATGCCAGCTGCAGTAATTGGTGGAGTATTAATGTATTGCGGAGAGCGAAACAGGAATCTGCTGATTAAACACAGCGATCACCTTTAAGACTTTGTAAAGAAACAGTATTTGGTAATTTCCCCCCGCTTGTTTATGATCTTCAATGTAAACTTATGAATGCATATGGGTTGTTTTATTTGGCTTAAATCAGATGCTCTATAACGAATTAATTACGAGGAAACATGCTTCATACAATTAATGATAAGATGTACCTTTGGGTTTGTACCTTGGATAACGCCCTTGCCAAGTCACTTAAGGCTTTTCAACTGTTCTCAATGACCTCAACTCGCCACGGTTTACCTCATCTGGCATGGCAAAAGAATATCGTCCGAGCATATTAATGTGACCATATCCATATGCGGAAAGTCGGGCCCGCGAAAAATCTTGCTACAGAGATGACCAATCATATTGATGGTGGGATCACTATCCATTGATACCCTAACCCCGAGAGTGGTGGCCGATAACGGTCACTGCTGATTTTAAGGCAATGGACAGGCCCATACCATGACCGGAATATAAGCCTTTATAAGACGGTGTGGCTCGAAAAAATGAGTAAACACATGGGGTATGTGTTCTTTAGCAATACCAATACCGGTATCAATGATTTTAAACACGAGATGGTGGTTATTGTCAGCCTGTCGTTCTACATCTACCGTGGGCTAAACCTGTAGGTGTTCGTTCTTTAGAGTATAAGCAAAAATAAGCAGACCGTTTTATTTCACACGTTATTATCGGATAAGCAATGGTTTAATACTAGACAATGCGCGCTTCGTTATGCTACCGTGTGTCCAATCAATGAACAAGTAGAGGTTGCTCATGCTGATTAACGCCACACTTCCCGATACTATTCCTGCTAACGAAACAATCGTTTTACCTATTAGTATGAGTCAGCCGCTGGAGCGCGGTAGCCGCCTTGCAGCCATTTTAACAGCATTTAAAAAGCTGGGGTATCAGCACCATACCACTATCTTAGTCTGTGATTATTTAAATCGGCATAATTGCGGCAGTGAAGAAGAGGCCATTTTGCAAGGGGATACGTTTTTAAGTGAACACGCTGACATGTTAGCGGGGTTTAAGATTATGCGCTGGCAAGAATTTTTAGACACGCGTAATCAAACTTATTTTTTAGCAAAGCATACGGAGGTTAAAGAAAAAAGTGTCGAAGGCTCTGCTTTTTACAATAAAATGAAAAAAACGTGGGAGAAATGCTTAAGCGCATCTCAACCTTTTGAGGCATCGTTGTTATATCAAATTGAAGAGTATGCTGCGATTGTCTGTATGGATGAGTTTGATCATCTTTTTTATCCCAAGCGTATTACTAACGGGATGGCTTACCTGTATAACTTTATTGAGGGTAAAAAACCCCAATACCATCACATTAAAGTATCGGATGCAAAACCAATAACTATGAAAAACAGCACAAATACCCATGTGCACGCTGAGAAAAAAGACAGACGACATATTCACATTGCTTTTCGCGCACTGCTTGAGCAAATGGACATGTTATTAGCCTCTGGTGAAATGGCAATAAAAGCAAAGCATGTGTTTGCCGAAGAAGCAGAAAATTTGCTCATGAGTTATGGTCTGTTAGGCATGGATAAGGCTGCTGAATTATCGCAAGTTTCCCCGATTACAGTGAACTAAGTTTACAGATAGCCATACAATTGCTGCAGTGACTGAAGCAATCTGGGCTAATTACAGAAACGGGGGTATGCTGTAGCAAGCTGCGAAAGAGAGGGGTGGTAGACTCACCGATATTGATAGCTAGCGATACGATCGCAAATGGGTAGGATACGGTGGATAGGTTTTACATATAACGATATTCTTCAATTAAGCTTTCATAGGGTATATGCAGTCCTTTATGCAAATTAACTATTTGGTGCATGGTTAAATGACGTTTTCTATTAAGCACATCACTTACCCGACTTTTTGGACCCAGAAAGGGTTCTAAGTCTTTGCGATTTAAATTCATTAAACACAACGCGGTCATTTGAAACAAAAGACACATTTCGCAACATATTTTTAATCGCTTGCGGCGTTTTCCAAATTTGCTTGGAGCAAAAATGGTACCACGTGTGATGGCGCAATCGATACGACTACGGCTTCTGGCGAATTAATATTCAATGTTTTTTCATCAATGGCGCAGTTTGAAAGGCGATTAATTCAGGAGCGAACCCAAGCAGGTTACTAGCAGTGAAACGAGTGGTACAAAACCAAGAGGGAAAAACACCCGGGGTTGATAAAATCATCTGGAAAACACCACAACAAAAAATGCAAGCAGCACAATCATTGACACGGAGGGGTTACAAAACTCAACCACTAAGACGAATTTATATCCCCAAAAAGGACGGACGCTTAAGGCCTCTCTCAATTCCAACGATGAAATGCCGAGCAATGCAAGCATTACACCTGCTAGCTCTGGAACCAATCGCGGAATTTAAAGCGGATAAAAACAGCTATGGGTTTCGTCCAAAGCGTTCTGCCGCTGATGCCCTTGGAGCCTGCCACATTGATAAGGGCGTCTTTCATCAAACAGAACTCGGCACTCCTCAAGGTGGGCTTGCTTCACCAACACTTTTAGTTCTAACGCTTAGCGGATTGGAAGATACGGTGCTCAAGGCCATTTCCAAACGCAAAGATAAAGTTCATTTCAGTATTTATGCTGACGACTTTATCATAACGAGTGCTTCGAAAGAAGTACTGGAGGTAAAAGTAAAGCCGCTTGTGGAGTCCTTTCTGCATCAACGTGGTCTAGCTTTCACAAGAGAAAACCAAGATCACGCATATTGATGACGGGTTTGATTTTCTTAGTATTAATGTGCGCAAATACAAGTGCAAATGTATCACCAAGCCCTCGAAAAAAACACCAAAGACAACAGCACGAGTAAGTATATAGATTTGTTCGGAGCAAGCTCTGTTGCTGTTAAAAGACATGTCAAAATCAGAGCGGAAGCTACACCGTACGACCCTCGTTTTACAGACTACTTCAAAAAACGAGAGCAATACTCAGCAATGTGGTCTCGTTACCTACCTAAGTAGCTCATTTAGCCAAGCTTTACCAGCTGCGACTGAGATTGAGGGTGGTAAAACACTATAACACTTCAATTTGTCTCAAATTTGATTGTAAAATTAACATTGTGTACAATTGGATGGTGTCCTTGGGTTGGTAATCGTTTAACAGGGGGAGTAACACAAATTACGAGCAAAGTAACTATATGTAAACATACTTAAAATTAATAATGTCTGGTGGAGAGGAATAGATTATTAATTTAACTCATCCGCTTTTTAGATTTAATTAAAATGAGGCAAAATATGGCGTTCAATTATGATTTAAAAATTATACAAACTATCAAAACCAAGATAGTCATTTTAAAGATGCATTTAGAAAAAGATAAGGTGACTTCTTATGATCCTGAGGACGATGACATATACTCTTTGCGAACAAAAATTAATGATCAGCTTATCTTATTTTTCGAAAAACTATCTATTCCAATTACTGATAAAGATAAAAATAATTTACTTCATTATGCTAAGTTAATTAGCGCCTTGGCTGAAAAACGCTACAGGGGTCTATTTGATAATCAAACATCAGAACTTCTAACCATTCATTTAATGAACTTAATAGAATTAGCGAAAATCTATTTGGGTATAAATTTAGATATAGCCGAATTGAGTTCTTATAATTCAGTAAACCAGACACAATCAACCTCAACTGCCAAGAAAGTTTTTTTATCCCGAAGTGATGTTAAAGATATGTACGAGCTAAATGAAGTTGTTACGTATTTTGAAAATATCATTTCCAAGCTGTATGAGTTACAAAAAATCAGGATTAATAGAGACGGTTCTAGCAGGATTAACCTTGATGAAATCAATAAGTATAGTAAAGGAAGTTACCTATTTAAGTTAATGCATGCTGCTCATAATATTAAGCTGAAAGCTGACAATTTGAGACACAACCCTGTGTTATATAGGGGTAATAAGCCTATAAATGATGATGACTTAATTTCTGATATCGACAATTTTTTAAAAACAGTCGATAAAAATATTTATAGTTATAACTTGAGTCATATTGAAAAACCCAACATACATTTAAAACCGGAACCTCAATCTGAGCTTCAACTAATATTACAGTCGCAACCGGTTATAACGACTGTTACTAAAGCTGATATAAATACAAAAGCTGAAATTTCTAAGTCCCCACAGTCTGCAACTCCTGTTTCACCGACTTTCATAAATCCAACAACTTTAAAGTCTGATAACTCACAACAACCTCCAGCTATTGTTGATTTGAAAACGCAGAATCAAACTGAAGTAAAATCCAGTTTACCAAATATTTTGCCATCAGATGTTCAACGTGCAATAGAAAAGTTGTCTGATCATTTAGATATTCTGCAAAATGATACTCGCGATCATACCTATTTTTGTGGCCTTACGAATTTACAAGTCCATGATAAGGCACCAGCGCTACGGCAATTTATTGATGGCTTTACTAATGCATATAACAATAGCTCAGAAGAGGGGCGCAATTATTTAGATCAATTCTATAATAAAGAGTTAATGCTGGTAAATTCTAATCCCGCTCAATCGTTGTATGATATCGTTAGTAAAGGACAAAATATTACTACTCGTTTTTTATCCTTTTTCTCGTTTAGAACTACTACGTTAGAATTAATTGATAACTTGAAAGAAATTAGTTTAATTAGCGAGCAGCTTGCTCTATAAGAACCAAACAAACTCACTAGCGTGGGCAAAGGCGCGACAAGCGACGTGCCCACGCGTCTATAGTCCTTATAGACTTTACTTGTTCCTACCGGGCCTAGTGTGTACGTAGGGGAGGTTTTGTGACAACTTTGTTCCTACTTTAGTTTTGTAGTTGTCATTCATGACGAATTCAATTAAAATCCCTACCTGTTAATGGCTCAAAGCAGCCATATTTAATGTATAAAGTTACGCCTCTGTTAATTATGGGAACTTTATATAGGATAAACATGAGTGACAAGAAAATCAGTCTGAAAAACACCAAAGCTTCAACTTATAATCAACCGGACTTATTGGTTAAAGATATCAGTGCTCTCATTGATGAAGCAAGGAACCATGTTGCTCGTGAGTATAATTCTACACAGGCATTACTGTGTTGGCTAATTGGTAAACGCATCTATGATGAGATTTTGAAATCCGGTCGAGCAGAGTATGGTGAAACAATAGTCATTTCATTAGCTTCTCATTTATCTTTAACTTACGGCAAAGGTTATAGCCGACCGAATCTATTCAGGATGATCAAATTTGCCAAGTTGTTTCCTACCCGCGAGATTGTCTCAACACTGTCGAGACAATTGTCCTGGTCTCATTTTGTTTTAATCTGCGGTATTGAAAATGAGTTGCAGCGTGACTTTTACGCTGAAATGTGTCGATTACAACATTGGAGCGTTAGGACATTAAAGAAACAACTTGATGGTATGTTGTATGAGCGAACCGCGCTTAGCAAGCAACCTGAAAAAGCTATTAAGACTCAATTGGACAATCTTAAGAGCACGGATGAAATGACGCCCGAACTTACTTTCAAAGAGCCCTGCTTCATTAATTTTATTGGTGCCAATGATTATGACTCAGAAGAAGAACTGGAAAGTTTGATTTTGAATAATATAACTGATTTTCTTCAGGAATTAGGCACAGATTTTTGTTTTGTTGCTCGTCAAAAACGGATGGATACTGGCAGAAAGGATAGATATCTGGATTTATTGTTTTTTAACCGCCGTTTACGCCGACTCATCGCGCTAGAGTTAAAGCTTGGGGAGAATGAAATAAAGCTCTCCAAATATAATTCATCATCAATACAGTAGATCGCACATTATGAATAAACACGATATTCAATTAACTAAAAATCACGGTGGACCATTACACTATCTAGGTAATAGATTCTTAAGTTTACCAGATATCTCAGGTCATATGCGTCCTGATAATTCCTGGCTCAATGAGCATTTTTCGATAATTCTATTTAATAATGGCGGTAAAAAATATAAGCGATGTATAGAGCTGTAGACAGTGTCACTAACCCGCTCATAAACGGCGCAGGTTTATAGTACCCCTGGAAAATGCAGTTTCCCCGTTTCAGTTAAAAATGATCGCAAAAAGATCAATTCGTTAAGATAATCTA
>Ga0105047_10004584_pt1 | contig 23994 bp, 16 predicted proteins | sample MAT04_FD_78384 | JGI IMG/M metagenome (GOLD analysis project Ga0105047, IMG submission 78384) | Freshwater microbial communities from Lake Fryxell liftoff mats and glacier meltwater in Antarctica - MAT-04 (megahit assembly) | ecosystem: Environmental > Aquatic > Freshwater > Ice > Liftoff... | reverse complement strand
GGGCCACGGTCCAAGGGACCGAGCGGGGAGAGATCATGACGCGAGCTCCTGCTCGCGGCGTCGCGACAGTCGTAGATTCAGCAGCGACAAGCCGAGAATGAACGCAAAGAGCATGAGCCCGAGAGCGCAAGCCATCCCGTATTCGCCCCGCTCGAACGCCTCCAAGTAGATAAGGGGGACCAGTGTCTGGTGCTCCGGGGGTGTTCCTTTGATTGTCACGAACAGTTCCTCGAACACCTTGAGGGCTGCGATGGACGAGACCACCGAAACCAGTGTGATGGAGGGCCAAAGCGCCGGGAGGGTCACGTGACGGAAAACCGAGATCGGGGACGCCCCGTCGAGGCGGGCGGCCTCCTTAAGCTCGGCTGGGACGCCGACCAGCCCCGCCAGGAACACCAGCATGTAGAAGCCAAAGCCCTTCCAGACAGTCACCATCATGGCGCTCACGAGCGACCATGGTCGCTGCGTGAGCCACGCAACACCGTCCAAGCCGAGCCCGTTAAGCACGGTGTTGATGACACCGCCGTCTTCGCGCAGGAGCGCCGACCAGGCGATCGCCGCCACGATCGTGGGCGTGACCACGGGCAGGAACAGCACCAGTCTGAGCCCTCGGGCTCCGCGAAGGCCGGCATCCACCAGCAGCGCCGCCCCCAGCGAGAGCGCCAAGATCACCGGCGTGACCAGCAGGTACGCGATGGAGTTCAACAGGCACGTCCAGAACTGCTCGCCCGCAATGATCCGGCGGTAGTTTTCCAGTCCCACGAACTCCACCGTTGCCGAGAATGGCGTCCAACGGGTGAACGATCGCCAGGCAACCTCGCCCATGGACCACAGGAAAAACACCCCGAGCACAATCAGGGCCGGGCTCAGGAACGCGAGCGGCGTAAACACGTGTTGGCGGCGGAGGCGTGGCATGTGCTCAGTTGGGACTCTTTGACTCGGCGGACTCCGATGGTGCGCCGCGCTGGCCGGGGCGAGGCAGCGCCTCTTCCGCCGCCTCCGGCGTGCTGAATGCGGGCGATCCGTCCAACAGTCTGTCCCACGCGTCGTTAATCTCGCCGAGTGTCGCCCGCGTGTCGGCCCCGTCGAGGAACACCCTCTTGATCCGATCCTCGAACACCCGCCGCATTTCCGGCCACACCGGGATGGCGGGTGTGAAAGCTGCGCCGTCGCGCAGCGCCAGCACGGTGGTCGCCCGCGCCTGGGCAATCTTCTCCTCACTGCCCGCCGGTGGAGATGCGGTTGCATCGAGCGAGCTCGTGGTGCTGGCAAGCACCGGGACCAGTTCGCACAGCGCCTCCTGCGACCGCGCGCTGGTCAGGTGGCGCACCAGCGCCGCCGACACCATTGGATGCTTGCTCTGACTCGTCACGCACAACACCATTACCGCGATGTGGGCGCGGCCCAAAGCCCCGGTCACGGGCGGTCGTACCTTGGTCGAGCGATAGATCTCCGGGGCCACGTCCCGGATTCGCTGCAGGAAATTCGGCCCGCTATTGATGATCGCCACGCGCCCGTTCTGATACATCTCTGGCAGGTGCGCCGACCCGCCCGTCACGGCCTCGCGCGGCAGCCCGCCCGCCCTGACCACCTTCACCCAGCGCTCGACCAGCGCCACGATGCTCGGGTCGAGCAGGTTCGCCCGCAGCCGTCCTTCCCCCTTCACTGGCATGAGCGGCAGGTGCCCGTCGGCCAGCATCATCATCGGCAGGTCCGACTCGGTGCCCAGCGGAGTCGAGAACAGGTAGGTGCCCGTGGCGGCGCGAAACGGCACCGCCCGATCCAGTAGCCACGACCATTCGGGACGGACTTCCTCGGCGGTCAGCCCGCCACGTGACAGAAGATCCTGATTGGCCACGACTGTCTGGGTCGTGAGATACCACGGCAGAGCGAGCAGTCGGCCGTCGATCCGTCCCAATCTCAGCGCTGCGGGCAGATACTCCGCCTCGGTGCCAGCGGGGAGCAGAGGTCCGATGTCGCGGATGGCGCCCAGAGCGATGTAACGCGCGAACGCCTTGTCGGAGAAGTTCACAACGTCGGGCGTTCTCTCCGCGCCGGCCGCGGCGATCAGCTTGCGGTCCATCGCCTCGAAAGGCACGTCAACCCAGTTGACCTTTACGCCCGCGTTGTCCTGCTCGAACTCTTCAAGCCGCGCCCGCATGTAGTCGTCGAAAAACGGCCGCAGCGCGAGCGTCCACAACTCGATCTCCACCGTTGCGGGCAGCGTTTTGGCGGGGCGGCACGAACCCATTCCCAGCAGGCACACGCCGAGAATCGCCAAGCCCGCGACAAGTTTCATTCTCTGGCCAGCCATGGGCCAAAGCGTACGACTCCGCTCGACGACCCGGGCACGCGGCGCGGCCGGCGGGCCGAGGCGACGATTCACGGGTCCGCCCTCTCGTCGATCGACGACCAACGCACGTTGAACGTGCTCCGCCCGCCCGCCCGCACGAACAGATCATCCGGCCGCTTCGCCTCAGCGTGGCCGTCAATAAACCCGATGAACGCCGTGCCCGTCACGGCATTAAACTTGTCCTTGCGGCGAGGATGCCTGTAGTAAGGCAGGTAACTCGTCGGGTTCGTGTCTGCATCGACGTCCGCAGGCCGGATGTCCCCGCCCAAGCCTGGGAAGTCATCGACGCCGTTCCCCCCGCCGAATCGCTCGCCCGGCTTTCCCTGCGGCCCGATCGTCGAGTTGGTGAACCAGATCTGGCCGGTAGGGCTCGGACTCTGGCCCCACGCCTCGGCGATGAGCAGGGTCTTGCTCGCAAACTCAACGTTCGCATCGAATCCCTTGCCCCGCGTGCTGTTGGGCGGGAGCAGGATTCCCCCCGGACCGGCTGAAGTCCCGCTGCTGCCCCAGAAGTTCATGGAATACGACCGCCCCGCTTGCGGGTGGTTTGGACAGGTAAGCACGCCGCCGCCCACCGTCGTCGTGATCGCGCCGCCGCCGTCGGCATTATTCATCTGCGGGAGGTAGCTCCCCAACACCGGCTCGTCATACCAGAAACTTCCCTGCGGAAAGCCGGGCACGGTTCCGGGGTTGATGTTGGCGGGGAACTTGCTCTTGTAGTCGTTGCTGTAGACCAGTAGCGCCATCGAGATTTGCCGAGAGTTGCTCCCGCACAACACGTTTCTGGCCGAGTCGCGCGCCTTGGCGAGGGCGGGCAGAAGTATCCCGACAAGCAAGGCGATGATGGCGATCACTACAAGCAGTTCGATGAGCGTAAACGCCCGTTGGCAGGCTCGCACAGCATGGCCCGTCGCACCGATTTCAGGACTGTTCTTGACGTTCATGTTGAACTCCGTGAAGGCGGTGCCCTGCCAGAAGAATGCTGGCCGGGCTCGGACATTTATGCGCGCGGAGGGGCTGTCGAGCCCCGCTGAATGAGCGACGCCCGCAGGAGGGTGTTGGCGTGGGGGCCGCTCGGGTTCGAGATCATTGAGAAAAGTGTGCTCGCAGCCAGCCGCCCCATCTCTTCGAGCGGTTGCCGTAGCGTGGTCAGACCGGGGGACAGGTGCGCGGCGCTGGGCGGGTCATCGACTGCAATCACCGACAGGTCGCCGGGAATCGACAGGCCGAGCCTTGCGGCTGCGGAATACACGTCGAGCGCAAAGTAGTACCCCGCGGCGAACACCGCCGTGGGGCGGTCGCGCCGCCCGAGAACAGCGAGAAGATCAGATTGCTCCGCACCCTCCAGCCGCCATGACGCGCTCCGCAGCACCATCCGTTCGTCAACCGGCGACTCCATCACCCGGCACGCTTTTTCGAATCCGATCCAGCGGTCGCGGTTGTTGGCAATCGCGGAAGTTCCGCCGACGTAGCCGATCCGGGTGTGTCCGAGTTGCTGCAGGTGCTCAACGGCCTGCTGCCCGAGGTTCAAGTTCTCACAGTCGATGGCAACGATCTCGGGCACGTCGAACGACGCGCCGACCACCACGGCGGGGGGCCGGGTTGTTGCATCGCCACTGGCCCGACTTCCGCGCCCGGCGCGATTCGCTGACTTCCCGAACCACGGGGACCGCCGTAACTGGTCTTCCATCGGGTTCACGTAGAGGAAACCGCTGCACTCGCGCCGCCAGTCTTCTCCGAATCGGAGAATGACCAAGTCGGCACCCACCGTTTCGGCGCCGCGACGCACGCCTTCCAAGAGGTGCCCGTGGTAGAAATCCGCAAGCGAGGACTCGGCGTGAACCACCAATCCAAAGCGTTGCCCGTGCGTTGTTGCGGCCCGCGCCGCGTAGTCCTCGTGAACGAACGTGCCCTTGCCCTGTCCGCGCCGCAACACGCCGCTCGCTACCAAGTCCTGGAGTGCGCGGTGCACGGTGACCAGTGACACATCCAAAGTATTCGACAAGGCTTTGGTGCTGGGGAGTCGCTGCCCCGGTTGGAAGAACCCCCCATCGACCGCCGCTCGGACCGAGTCCTGGACCGCGAAATAGAGCGGTCTCCCCGGTTGGGGAAGCACGGGTTTGAGGTCGGAAGCCAAGGCCATAGAAAATCCGCTCGTGGTCGGTTGGACCACGAGCGGGAGATTATAGAAGATTTACGCACTCAGCGCCGGGAGGTTTCACCAGATGTGCACAATCCGGTGACACGACCCCGAACTTTTACCGGCGGCGGCGCAGCAGGGCAACCCCGAACAGCCCGAGCATCGTCGCCGCACCGGGAGTCGGAACCGTCGAGAAGATGTACACCCTGCTGTTGCTGAAGTCGCTGATTGCCAAGGTGTTGGTGGCCTGGTTCCAGGAGAAGTCATAGGCACCGGTGCCGCTGGTGATGCTAAACGAGCCGAAGTCGAGCGTCCGGGCACTGCCGTCTACCCCGATGGCCCTGACGATCGAGGTGATGTTCCCGCTCGTCGCCGATGTCGGCCGATCGTTGAAGAAGAGCGTCTTGCCGAGGTCGTCGGTGGAGATGAAGCCAAACCCGATGGTCTGGAGGTTCACGTTCGCGGCGGTGACCTGGCTACCCGCGTAGTTCTCGAACAGAGACAGGCCCGTCGCGTTCGCGCCGGTGTTTTCCCCGGTCCTGGTCTGCTTGACGATCGAGTTGGAGACTCGGACGAAGGTATCGCCGTTCAGCGAGTCAAACGCCAGGTCACGGTGATTGCTGCCCGGAGAAACGGAAGCCCCGATCGGGCTGTTGTTGAAGATGAACCCCGCAGTGGCACCGCCGCCGGTGTAAATCGCCGCGCCCGTGGCGACGTTGAGCAGTTGACGACGGCCCGAGCCCAGCAGGGCCATGCCGATGTTGCCTGCTGAAGGCGAAGAGCCCGCAAAGCCGGGATCAAAGTCGGTGCCCCCGCCGCGTACGTTGGCCTGCCAAGCCGCTACGGCTACGCCGTCCAAGGTGCCAGCCGTGTCCCAGCGGGCCATCCCGCCAACCGCCGCGGCACCGTTGTCCCACCCCGCGACAAGCGTGTTGCCGGTAATGGACATGCTGGTATGGCCACGGGTATTGGCCGTGGACCGCGTGCCGAACCGCGCGCCGAGCGTCGGCGTCCCTGAGAGCGGGTTCACCACTTCCATCAGGCCCGTGTTGGCCGTCCCGCCAGTCGCATTCAGTCCGCCGATGAACAGCCGGTTGCCGTCCCAGGCAACCGTCGATACGTTCGAGCCAATCCGGTCTGGCGAGGTCGGAGCGACGGCGCTCGAAACATCGATATTGGCCAGAAGGTTCATCCGAATGGTCTGTGCGCCTGCGACGCTCGCAAGACCGGCAACAGCCAACATAGACAACAGCGTTGATCTCATCTCTCTACTCCCTTGGTTGTTCGAACTCTCAATCCTCAAACAGGCGAAACACGTTGCTCGATTGGCGAACCCAGCGCGAGCTTCCCCCAAGTACGGAAAAAAATCCGCATCCCTTGGATTCTATAATCTGCCCCGGATTCGGACACTCGTCAAGCGGTTTCGTCGAAGCTGGCGAAAAAAACTGCTTGGCATTCCGATCGAACACCGAACAACATCAGGTTATTGCCGGAATTTCCATCCAGTTGCCCTCGGCGGCCGCCGAGCGATTGCCCGCTTCCATGACGGCCACATTCTCAACAATGTCCCTCAGTTCGACCGGGGCGGGTCCACCCTCAAAGAACTCCGTCATCCCTGCTACCAGGCGTGAGTACACCGGGGCGAAGTCAACGACGAACTGCTGCACGCCCTTCTTGCCGTGGACCGTCGCGCCAAATGCCCACGCGCCGTTGCGATCCATCCTCAGCCGCGCGATCCGGCCGTCGCGATACTCCATATCGAGCAGGTGGTAGCCGCTTGTGGCGTTGCCTGTGGCAATGCTGCTCACACGCTTCACGCCCGGTCCCTGGCCTGACCAGCGGAAAATCGCATCCACCATCTCGATGCTGTGACATCCGTAGTGCCACAGGCCCGGCATCATGTCGAGAATCTCGCCGTTCCCGAAGGCATCAATCGCCACAATCTCGCCCAACTTCTCGCGGTCGAGCTTCGGGATTTCTGCGACGAATCGAAGCGACGACGCGGAGTAGCAGCGCGAACGGTACTGACGCGTCATCGCCAAAAGTGCCCGCGCCTGATCAAGCGAACAAGTGAGCGGCTTGTCGATATACGTCGGCATTCCCCGCGCGATCGGACCGATGGAAAGCTCGAGGTGCCTGTGCCCATTGATGTTGAGCACCATCACGCCGTCTACGTTGTTGAGCAGTTCCTCGAGCGTCTCCACCTGTTTGGCACCATGCTCTAGCGCGGTCTTGCGCCAGGATTCGACGTCCTGCTTCGAGCGCTCCGCGCCCTCCGGGTGCTGCCATTCGTGGTGGCCGGGGTCCCAAAAATGCGTTACCGTGCAGCGGGTCTTCCCCTCGGCGTTCATCGCCTGGATCCGCTTGGTGAACTCGGGAAGATGGGAGGAGTCGATGCCGATCGCGCCAATGCGCATGAAAATACCCTTTCTTGTTTATCCCGAATGCCTCAGCTCAGGAGTTACCGCAACGCCGTTGCCTCGGTATTATAGAATAACCGATACGGCCGATTCTCCAAGCCACAAGACCGGTCGACCTGACCATGCGTTCCTTCTCAACCCTTGCTTGCCGCCTCCGCCTGCTCCACCGCTTCCGCGGCGAGCACGCCATCTTCAAAGCTGGCGAGGGCGCATGCCGCGCCCTTCTGGACCAGATCTGCAAAGGCCAACAGTTGCCGCCCGAAGCGCACGTCATGGGCCTCAATCGGCAACAACTCGACCTTGCCGCCGAGGTCCTTGAAAACGATCTCCCCCGGCTTCTCATAGTCGTAAATGAGTGTGCCAGCAGTTCCGACCAGGGTTACCGTGAACCGGCTGGTCTCGGCCCAGCCGCTCTCAATCACCCCCGCGACTCCCGGGGTGATGTTCTTTCGCTGGGTCGTGGTTGCAGCCACCAGCACGGTGGCGCCGCTCTCGGCGCGGCCCGACCATGTGTGGTCGAACACCGACCCGCGGACCTTGGGCCGACCGACCATGAAGTGGTACAAATCCAGCGAGTGGCACCCCATGTCGATGAATGCGCCGCCGCCCGAGAAGGAGCGGTCGCTCATCCATTTGTCGCGGTGACCGGGCAGATCGCATGCGAAGACATTCTCGAAGCGTGTCAGGCGACCGATGCGGCCGATCTCGACCAGCCGGTTCATCTCAACAACGGCCGGCGTGAAGCGGTGGCAGTAGGCGACGGCTGTTATGACCTTCGGATGGTTTGCGGCAAGGGCGGCAATCTCTCGGGCTGCGGCCGCCGACTGCGCGAGGGGCTTTTCGCTGAGCACGGCGATACCCGCGCCGAGCAGAGCTTGCACAATGTTGAGCCTGACAGCCGGCGGCGTGCACACGATGGCCGCGTGCAGGTTCAACTCTTTGGCGCTTTCGAGAAGCCCCTCCACCGACGAGAAGACCTTCGCTCCGCCCGCATCGGAGGCGGTTTTTTCGCGGGAACTTTCCAGAGGATCGACGACCGCGACGATGCGGACACGTCCGCCCGACGCCTTGGCCGCTCCAACATGCGCCCCGGCAATGCCTCCGGCGCCAACAACTGCTACATTCAAGACCGAATCGCTCATAAACTTCCCGATCCTTACGCCCGCTGGGCCTCTTTTCGACGGGAGAAAGCGGAACACCGCTCGCCCCAAATACACCCCCGTTCAATTGAACGGGTCGCGAGGATAGACGCATGAAGACCCTCTCAGCGAGCTTTCTGGCCATTGCCATTTCTCTATCGTGCCTCCGCAGCCCGGAAAGTGCTGCGGGGAGTTCCCCACCCCCCGAGGTGAGAGGAACCTGGGTGACCACCACCGCAAATGACGCGATCTCTACGCCGGAAAAGACCGCGGCGACGATGAAGCGGCTGAGGGAAATCGGGCTCAACACGGTCTACGTCGAGTGCTGGAAGAACGGGTACACCCAGTTTCCTTCCAAGGTTCTGGAAAAGACGATCGGCGTCGACCGCCGCCCGAACCTGATGCCCCAAGACCCCAGCGAAACGCCCGAAGCGACAAGGCGCCCCGCCCGGGACCTGCTCCAGGAGACGCTCGTTGAAGCCCACCGCAACGGACTCGTCTACATCGCATGGTTTGAGTACGGATTCATGGCCGCTCACAAGAGCACCGATAACCACCTGCGCCGAATGAAGCCGGACTGGCTGTCGCGCGACCAGAGTGGCAACGAGGTCGCTCCCAACGGGTTCGTGTGGATGAACCCGCTGCACCCGGAAACGAGAAAGTTCCTGCTCGATCTCGTGCTTGAGGCCGTGGATCGCTACGACCTCGACGGCATCCAGCTCGACGACCGGATCGTCTGGCCGTATGTGACCATGGGCTACGACGACTACACGAAAAAGATCTATGCGCAGGAGCACGGCGGCAAGCAGCCCCCCACTGATTACAAGGACCCGGCTTGGATGCGCTGGAGGGCCGACAAGGTCAACGAGTACGCCAGGATCTTCGTGGCAGAAGTGCGAAAGGCCCGCCCCGGACTTCTGGTTTCCCTCAGCCCGGCCGTGTATCCGTGGTGCTACGACTACTACCTGCTTGAGTGGCCCAAGTGGGCGGCGTGGAACGAGCCGATTTCAACCAGCACTCCGGAATCGCTGACCGCCCGCTGGGATGAGTTCGTTCCCCAGGTTTACCGGATGAACTACGCCGCATTCGAGACGACCTGGCTCGATCAGGTCGAGCACATGAAGAAACTCGGCGGCGGTCGAACCGCGGACCTGATCGCCGGAATCCGGGTTGTCGGGGACGGTCCAGACTCCACCTGGGAAGATCTCCGTCGGTCCATGGATCTGGCGCGCAGCACCGGGGGCGGCGGCCACGTGCATTGGTTCAGCCGCGGCGTGCTTGATCTCTTTCCTGAGCAGCTCACTGAGTTCTACAACGCGGCGACGGTCGGGCAGGCACCGCATCCAAAGTTCGGCGCCGACTGGCGCCCCCCACCGGTCCCTCTCAAGCGAGGTGCCGAGCGGAACGGACGGATCGAGTGGAGTTTTTCCGAAGTTCCCGCGGGCAGATACCAACTGTTCGCACGCAGTAATGGCGTTTGGACGCTTGTGCCCCGAGAGCACAACGACCCCGCGAATCCTCAAGCGATCGACCCGACCGTTTCCGGCACCGAGCTTCTGCCGCCCGAGGTCGATGCCGCGGAGTTCCATCTTGACCGTCGCCCCGAAATGTCCACAAGGCAGTTGAATACCCCCGCAAAATGAACCGAAACCCTTCTGAACCAGATGAATTGCCCTTGATAACACACGTGACTCCTTGCCAACCCCGCCATCGTGTGTCACCTTGCACGTTGCGAAGCAGACCTATGCACTCCACCCCCACGATCCATCGCGTTCCAGCCGTTCTCGCCATCCTCGCGAGTTGTCGCGTGCTGATGTTGTTCCTGCTGCCACTGTGCTCGGCTTGCGCGCAGGCCCAACCGGTCTTGGTTGAAGAAGTTGTACGCTCGACCCCGGACGGTCGAGTGCGCGGGTTTCTGGCCACAGTTGACCTCACGGATCCGACCGTGGAAATCGTCGTCACCGCCGCAGGAACGGGCGGCAACGAGGCGGACCTGCTGCGGACCGACTCATGGCGGACCTCCGTGGGCGCCAAACTCGCGATCAACGCAAACTACTTCGGCACGCTGCCCGGTAACCACGCCGACATCATCGGACTTTCCGTCAGCAACGGAACGATCATCTCCCCGATCCGCCAGTTCGGCTCAAACCCCGATCCGGCGATCACGTTTACACAATCCCGCGTGGCCAACATCGGCTACATCGACTCTACGACGGGCGTATGGGACGCCCTCGCCGGGGTCGGCCCCAGCACCACCGATACTGACCCCGGCACAATGCTGGTGACCGACGGTGTCAACACCGGCGCGACGGCACGGATTGATCCAAACGGCCGCAACCCGCGGACCGCGGTTGGCATCAACCAGGCAGGAACACGGTTGTACATGGTGGTCATCGATGGGCGGCAGAGCGGCTGGAGCGCCGGCATGACGCTCCCGGAACTTGCCGACCTGCTGATCCGCAAAGGATGCTATCGGGCCATCAACCTCGACGGAGGCGGCTCCTCATCGTTTGTCCACCTTACCGACGCCGGCCCAGTCCAGACCAATCGGCCCAGCGACGGCACGTTCAGGGCGGTCGCCAACCATCTGGGCATCAAGATCAATCCCGCGGGCACGGTCACCGACCGCACCCGTCGTCCCATCCGTGGCGCGTGGATCCGCCCCCCGAGCACAATCGCTTCGTTTGAATCCAGCGTGGCCGCCGTCGCCAGCGCGGGCATCCAGGACATTTTCATTGAAACGCTCTATTGGGGCCGCGACACCGGGCGCAATAACCTCCCCAATTTCCCGCATCGATTCTCCTTCGACTACCTCTCGCAAGCCATCGTCATCGCCGCCAAGTACGGATGCCGCGTGCACGCCTGGTGCGAGACCGGCTACCTTGACTTCGGCACTTCCCCCTCTGCCCTGCTCGCGGCGAACCCCGGCTTTGTCGTCAAGCACCGCGACCCGGCGAACACCATCACCGGCGATATCGCCAGTCAGCGATTCGTGAACCTCGGCAATCCCGGCGTTCGGACAAACCTCAATCAGTATTTCGCCGCCCTTGCGGCCAACTACCCCGCGCTCGAGGGCATCCAGGCCGACTACCACTTCTTCCCCCTCGCCGCGTCGGGCGCAGCAGTCTGGTCCTTCGACAACTGGGCCCGCACCGCGTATCAGCAGCTTTATGGCGTGGATCCAATCACCGAGGTCTCGCTGAACGGCACATCGTTTCCGACACGCTGGCGTGACTGGAACCGCGCCAACATCACCGAGTCGCTTGTTCAACTGCGTGAATCGGTCGAGGCTGTATCGACCAGCCCGCTCCTCCATTGCGTCGCCTTCGCCGACTACAACAGTGCCACTCACACCAGCAAGATGATCGACCTGCCCGGATGGGGCACAACCACAGCCGCGGAAACCTACATCCCGATGAGCTACTTCACCTCGCTGACCACGGTGCCCGGGAGCAACCCGCCGCGCAATCAAGCGATTGATACCGATGTGCAGCGTGCGCAAACGGCACTGCCAAACAAACGCGTCGTCGTCGGCTTGGCCAACCTGACCAACCAGTCGCGGGCCTCCGTCACCGTGCAGCTTGACACCATCAAGGGCCGTGGCATCGAAGAGTTCGTCTTCTTCAACCTCGATACCTTCGTCGCAAACCCCTCCATGCGCACCGAGCTCACGACGTGGTTTGCTACCCGCGCCACTCAACTGCAGGGCGATGTGACCGCGACCGGCACCAGCAACGGGTTCGACGGCGTGGTCGACGCCCGCGACCGGGCGTGGTTCAACACCGTCTTCACCGGCACGCCGGTGACGCGTATCGCCACCATCGACCGGTGTGATCTCAACCGCGACGGGATTGTCGATGCCCGCGATCTCGCCCTCCTGAACCGGGCTTTCGGGCGGTACCACTTTGGCGAAGATGGCGTAGTCGATACACGAGACATTCAAGCCCTCGTCGGCTGCTTTACTCCCGGACCAGCGCCCAACCCGGCGATCCTGAACCTGTGGGACCTCAACGGCGACGGCGCCGTGAACTACGCCGACCAGGTGATCCTGCACGGCTATCTCACCGTGCCGGTGCCGTTTGACTACGACGTGAACCGGGATGGCGTCATCGACCTGGAAGATCTGATGGCCCAGAACAGATTTCCGATTGATATCAACCGCGATGGCGTAATCGATGCCGCAGATACCACCGCCTTGGGAGCCCGCTTGCGAGCCTCAGAACTTGATTCGATGCGGGGTTCGCAGCGCTGAATACCGTATAAACAACGAACGCTTCCTCGAATCAACTCGATTCTGACCGGCGCAGGCCAATTATCATTGCAGAACTGGTTTTTAGTTATAGAATATGAGTCGCGACCCTTCCGTGGCTTGCTGAAGTTCTTCAGCGCCGCTGCATTCGTGTGTGTTGACATCGACTGAAGATCAAGGAGTTTCACATGCTTTCCGCTCCCCGTTCGGCGTTCGCCCTCCTCCTCGCCGCCACCCTGACCCCCGCGGCTCTCGCACAGACCTCTGTGACCCTCCGCCTCGACCGGGTGGAAGACTTCTTCCCGCTGATCCTCAATCCGGTGACACCTGATCAGAACGCGTTCTTCGTCGGCACCGCGCTCTCTTGCATCGAGACCGATGGCACTCCCAACAACTGGTTCATCGGCGGGATTCAAGGCGGCGCACCGAACCAGCCCTGGGATGCGCAGGTCGTGAAGATCGAGTTTGATTTCTCGTTGTCTCAAGGAACCGCTGGATACCGGAACTTCCGGGCCATCACAAGCACGCAAACCACGGCTCCGGGTGATTTCACCGCCGAAGGCATCACCGGTATGGACTACGCCGCGGGCGCGGGGCTTCTGATCGCGACCGACATCCGACAGGGACAACCCGGAAAAATTAAGACATACGACGTGATCTCACAGTTGAACCCGATTCTCCTCGCCTCCTCGCCGACCACCACCGGCCGCGCCGGCTCTGCGGGTCCGTCATGGGACTTTGGCCCCGGCGGCACGGGCGTTCCTTACCAGCAACTCCGGCTTGACGCCAACGGCGGCATCGTGGTCGACGAAATGGGAAACCGGATCTACGACCTTGCGGTCGCCCCGTTCCTCGCCACGACCATCCGCTTCGGCGACCGCGGCCCCCGCGCCTCGCTGCCGAACGATCTCGACTTCGGCGCCAACACGGTTTCGCCGTTCAAATGCGCCTACTTTGCCGGCAACGGCGGGTTGCTCTCGGGCGCCATTCCCGGCAGCCCGTTCTGTGTGGACAACACCTTCGGCACCAACCACCGCGACGTCAAGATCCATCCCAACACCGGAGTCATCGCGATCCGCTCACAGGCCGACCTAATCCTCGCCTCTCGCGATGTCGGCGGCCTTGTTCAGCTCGGCGGCGCAGCAAGATTGGGGCCGACGATCGATTCCGGCTTCGCAAGCAATGTTGCCCCAGGCGTTATTGGTGAGCGCGTGCAGATGCTCGTTGGCGCACCGGGAGGTGACCTTGTGGTTTGGAACCAGCGTGAAGTGACGGCTGCCGGTCAAGAGCCAACCGCCGTGATCAAGTTCAACCGCCTCCCCGCAACGATCGATGCCGCGAACCCCGATTCCTTCGGCGCCGTGCAGGCCACGTACACCAACGCCGACGGCACGCCCTTCGCCTGGCCCCAAGGTATCGGCATGTATGACTTCGTCTACATCGCCCAGACGCAGCAGCTCGTCATCCTCGACTCCAACGCCGGCGCGGGCGGCTCGAAGGCCTACGTTTTTACCGTCAACCCCGCGCCTGCCACGTGCCCGGCGGATTTCAATCTCGACGGGGTTGTGAATCCCGACGACTTGGCTGACTACATCGGGTGCTTCTTCGCGGTTCCGGCTTGTGCAGCTGCGGACTTCAACCAGAGCGGCACGGTCGATCCTGACGACCTTGCTGACTATATCGGGGCGTACTTTGGTGCGCCTTGCGGGTGAGCGATGCCCAAATGCCGTCCGCTTCATGTTCCGCAGCGGATGCCGGGCGAAACTCTCGCCCGGCAGGCCGCCAAGACGCTGGTTGATCTTCCTCATCGTCGATCCGGACGCCCGGTTCTCACACGTCGCTGCGCTCCCAGCCAGCGTTGTACGCACACCCGTGTGCTGCAGCCTGCACAACCCCGGTTGTGCGGCGTTGTGGGCACATCGGCGGATGGAAACTCGGAGACGTGAATGGATCTGGACCGATTCAGAGCGGCTCAGGCAGAGGCCGCCGAGGGGTACGAATCCGCGCTGAAAGAGATGCGGACCACCGGAAAGCGGAGCCACTGGATCTGGCACATCTTCCCGCAACTCGAAGGTCTTGGCCGCTCGGCGAACTCGAAGTTCTACGCATTGACCGACCTTCCGGAGGCCACGGCGTACATGAAGGACCCACTCCTCGGGGCCCGACTGCTGGAGATTGGCTCGACCGTCGCCGAGCGGCTCCGTCAAGGCGCCAGTCTGCAGGTATTGATGAACTCGTCTGTTGATGTGCAGAAGTTTGTCTCGTCCATGACCCTGTTCAAGGGACTGGCCGAGAGCGCGGCAAAGTCCGGGCACGACGAGTCGCTCCATCGGCTTTCGCAGGTAGCGACGGAGATACTGCTCGCGGCCAATGCCGAGGGCTTTCCGCCGTGCCGCACCACGCTTGATCGGCTGAAGATCTCCAGTCGCCCAAAGGGCTACGCGCTCAGCACAGCCAGAGTGTGACGGGCGATCATCAACTCTTCATTGGTCTTAATCACCCACGCTGAAACCGCGCTTCCCGGTCGGCTGATGCACGGCCCGTCGCGGGCGTTGGCGGTTTCGTCAAGTTCGACCCCGAGCCATCGCGACACCGCGCAGATTGACGCTCGAATCGCGGGGGCTTTCTCGCCAATGCCGCCGGTGAACACCAAAGCGTCCAGTCCGCCAAGCGCCGCAGCGAGGGAGCCGATCTCGCGCGAGGCGCGGTAAACGAACAGGTCCACCGCTTCACGTGCGTGCGGATCGTCACTTTCCAGCAGGGTTCGCATGTCCGATGACAAGCCCGATACACCCAGCAGCCCCGATTGGTGATAGAGCAGGTCTTGAACATCGTCCACGCTCAAACCGCCCTCTCGCTGGAGGTGCATGACCACGCCGGGGTCGATGGCACCGCAGCGTGTTCCCATCACCAGTCCGTCGATGGGTGTGAAGCCCATCGTGGTGGCGACGCTTCGCCCGGCCTGCATGGCGCACATGCTGGCGCCATTACCAAGGTGTGCGACGATGGTGCGACCTTGGGCCGCGCCGGTATCAAGGGTGGCGAGCGCGCCGGCAACGTACTCGTACGAGAGCCCGTGAAACCCATAGCGACGAACTCCGGCGCTCGTGTAACGACGCGGTATGGCGTACATCTTCTCGAGCGGAGATTGCGCGTGATGGAACGCGCTATCGAAACACGCAACTTGTGGCAGGTGGGGCGCCAGGCGCGAGACCACCGCGATAGCCGCGAGGCTGGGAGGCTGGTGAAGCGGCGCGAGCGGTATGATCGATTCGAGGAACCCCACCACGGAGGCATCGAGTCGAACCGGGCCGGCGAACCGCGTGCCGCCGTGGACCACGCGATGTCCCGCGCCGATCGGACGACAGGTCGAGCTCGTTTCTTCCGCAATCCAGTTCAGCAGGTGTTCAACGGCATCGGCGTGCGAAAGTCGTCCGGCGTGCCACTCATTAAATGCCAGTGCGCGTCCGCTCGCGTCGGTCGCCTCGAAAGCGGGGGCACCGTCGAGCGACCTGATTTGCCCGCGCACCACCACTTGAGGCCCGCCCTCGACGGCGAAAACCGAGAACTTGATACTTGACGAACCGGCGTTGATGATGAGGATCGTGTCACGCACGGCGCATTGCCCTCACTCGGGGCGCAGTCGAGTGCAGCGGGGCGAAGGCCCAGCCGCCCACGTTTGCGAGTACCACCCCGGTCGACGCGAAGGTCAGCCGCCGAGGGCCCGCGGGAAGTTGATGGTCGGCGGGCATGGTTTGCGTTCGCTCCTCAGACCTGCCACAGGTCAAACGTTGTCGCCCTCGGTCGAACTACGACGTTTGCCCGGCACCTTGGCGTTGCCGCCCCAGCGCCAGCCAACGATTCTGGGATCGTCCTCGCCGCGACGGTTGATGTACTGGCGGTGTTCGATGAGCGCATCGCGAAGAGCCTGCTTAACGTAAGCCGCGCGAGAACCCAGGCTTGGGACGCGGTCGATCACGTCCGCCACAAGGTGGAATCGGTCCAAATCATTGAGCACGCACATGTCGAAGGGCGTGGTGGTCGTGCCTTCCTCTTTGTAGCCGCGCACGTGCAGGTTGCCGTGATTGGTCCGGCGATAGGTGAGCCGGTGGATCAGCCACGGATAGCCGTGGAAGGCGAACACAATGGGTCGGTCTTTGGTGAAGATCGTGTCGAAGTCGCGATCGTTCAGGCCGTGAGGATGCTCGCTCTTGGGCTGAAGCGACATCAGGTCGACAACGTTCACCACCCGCACCTTGACCTCGGGCAGGTGCTCGCGGAGGAGCTCGACAGCCGCAAGGGTTTCCAGTGTCGGCACGTCGCCGCAGCACGCCATGACCACATCGGGCTCCGAGCCCTTGTCGTTGCTGGCCCATTCCCAAATGCCGATGCCCGCCTCACAGTGCTTGATGGCCTGATCCATCGTGAGCCATTGCGGAGCAGGTTGCTTACCCGCGACAACCACGTTGACGCGGTTGCGACTTCGCAGACACCGATCCGTCACATGCAGGAGGCAGTTGGCATCGGGCGGCAGATAGACGCGGATGACCGAGGCCTTCTTGTTGACGACGTGATCGATGAACCCGGGGTCTTGATGGCTGAACCCGTTATGATCCTGCCGCCAGACGTGGCTTGACAGCAGGTAGTTGAGCGAAGCGACAGGGCGCCGCCAGGGGATATGCCCGCAGACCTTCAACCACTTGGCGTGCTGGTTGAACATCGACCCGATGATGTGGATGAACGCCTCGTAGCAACTGAAGAATCCGTGCCGGCCGGTGAGCAGATAGCCCTCAAGCCAGCCTTCACACTGGTGCTCGGAGAGCATCTCCATCACGCGGCCATCCGGGGAGATGTTGTCGTCGGTGGGCAGAATCTCGCCGGTGAAGCCGCGTTTGGAGACGGCGAAAATGTCCTGCCAGCGATTCGAGGCGTTCTCGTCGGGGCTGAAGATCCGGAAGTTCTTGGAAGCGAGATTGCGCTTCATCACCTCAGCGAGATACTTCCCTTGCACGCGGGTCGCCTCGGCGTCGGTGGCGCCCGGCGATGGCACCTCAACGGCGAAGTCCTGATAGGCAGGGAGCCGCAGATCGTTCAGGAGCGCCCCGCCATTGGCGTGCGGGTTGGCGCCCATGCGGCGATCACCCTTCGGGGCAAGTTCCGCAAACTCCGGCTTCAATCGGCCATCCCGGTCGAAGAGTTCGTCGGGCCGGTAGCTCTTGAGCCACTGCTCGAGAATCTTGATGTGGCCGGGCTTGCCCATGTCGCCCATCGGCACCTGGTGCGAGCGCCAGTAGTCTTCACATTTCTTGCCGTCGATCTCGGCGGGACAGGTCCAGCCCTTGGGCGAACGGAGGACAATCATGGGCCACCGGGGCCGCTGCTTGAAGCCGTTCTCTCTGGCGTCTTTCTGGATCGCCTTGATCTCACCCACAATCTTCTCGAGCACGGCCGCCATCTTCTGGTGCATCGCCTCCGGTTCGCTTCCTTCGACGTAGTACGGGGCGTATCCGTAGCCGCGAAGGAGTTGGTCGAGCTCTTCGCGTGGAATTCGCGACAGGACCGTCGGGTTGGCGATCTTGTAGCCGTTGAGATGCAGGATCGGAAGCACCGCTCCATCATGAACGGGGTTGAGGAACTTGTTTGAGTGCCAACTGGTCGCCAGCGCGCCCGTCTCGGCTTCGCCGTCACCGATCACACACGCCACGATCAGATCGGGGTTGTCAAACGCCGCGCCAAACGCGTGCGAGAGCGAATACCCCAGTTCGCCGCCTTCATGAATCGAACCCGGCGTCTCGGGAGCAACGTGGCTTGGAATGCCACCCGGGAACGAAAACTGCACAAACAGCCGCTTCATGCCCTCCGTGTCCATCGAGATGTTCGGGTAATACTCCGAATACGTCCCTTCCAGATAGACGTTGGCGACAATCGCCGGACCGCCGTGACCGGGGCCCGTCACGTACAGCACATTCAGGTCGTACTTCTTGATGACCCGGTTGAGGTGAACATAGATGAAGTTCAACCCCGGCGTGGTGCCCCAGTGGCCGAGCAGCCGCGGCTTGATGTGCTCTTTCAACAATGGCTTGCTGAGCAGCGGATTGTCCAGCAGGTAGATCTGACCGACTGCGAGGTAGTTTGAGGCTCGCCAATAGCCGTCAAGGGTGCCAAGCTCGACCGCCCCGAGCGGACCGCTCGGTAACGACCCGCGCCCGTTGCTGCTTTCTCGTTTGCCGCCCAGAGTTTTCTGTGCCATGGATCAGTCCTCAATCCTCGTTGACGATCAGCGGAGTCTCGGTACCCAATATTTGGGGCTTGGTCATAACAGGGGCAGTATATGAGTCGGCCTGACGCACTGGACCGGCCGCCCGAAGAACAAGGAATCTTCCCTGTTTTGATGCCTGCTCATGAGGCTGACGATCGCCGCTGGCGTTTCATCCCCGCCAATCACAACGCTCGCTTGCCATCTGACACAAGATTACCGCGACTGCAACCCACTATGGCACGACTCCACGAGCATCACGGCAAACTCATTCTGGAACGGCCCGTGATCAAAGTGCCCCGCGGGCAAGTGGCACGTTTGCCCGACGAAGCACAAGCCGCAGCGGTGGAGCTACTGCACAGCCGTCGGACTCGTCGACGGCACGGTCACGCCGCGGCAGTTTAAAGAAGAGCGTTTCATCGACAAAGGCCTGCACGCCGTGATGCACAAGGTGAGGGTTGTCGCCAACACCGAGTTCGAGCCGCTGTTCCCCAAGTTCCAGCCCAGTCAGGTCACGATCACCACCAGCAGCGGCAAACAGTCCACCAAGGGTGTCAACGTCCCCAACGGCGACCCACGCGACCCCATGACGGCCCACGAAATCGGCGTCAAGTTCCACGCACTCGGTAATTCAATCATCGGCCAGAATCGATGTAGCGCCCTCGTCGCGGCGGTCCTCAACCTTGAATCCGTCGCTGATATCCGCACATTCGTTCCTCTCGCGCTGGCCAAGCCCCAGCCCCTCACCACCAGCCGCATCCCATAAGCGGTCCGGGCGTACCCCGCGTCCATCCCCGTGTTTTCACCGATGACCCCGCCCGCGGCCCAGTGTGGCCAGTCAAGGTAGTGTGGCCAGTCAAGGTAGCGTGGCCACTCAAGCGGCTCCCTATCCTTGTGATTATCCACCGCGCAGCGTGCCCGGTCCGGAGGGCGTCTCCCCGGATCGCTCACGATTTGCTGCACATAACGGCTTTTCCTATGCCCGATCAGTTCGCCGACAAGATGGCCATGCAGCACCGCCTGTTCTCCGAACTCTCGCGAATGTTCGGCGAGGAAGTGCCGCTCTACGACAAGGCCTTGCTCGTCAACCGCGAGTGCAACAAAGCCGTCTGCGCCCTGCTCGCCAGGCGCTACACCGGCTTCTCCCTCTCCGATGCCCAGCTTGACAAAGCCAGCGGCGAGCGCCACGGCGCCATCCGCATCGGCACTCCGGCCGAATACAACCTCGTCACCCGCTTCTTCGCGTGCTTCGCCATGGAGCCGCACAACTTCTACGACATGTCAAACGTCGGCGGCAAGAGCCAGCCGATCATCGCCACCGCCTTCCGCTCCGACCACAGTCCCGAGCACCGCGTCTTCACCTCCCTTCTTCAAACCGACTATTTCGACCCGCAGACCCGCCACCGCATCGAGTCCCTCCTCGCCACCCGCGATGTCTTCTCCGCCAAGGCCAAAGAACTGATCGAAAAAGTCGAACGCCAGGGCGGTCTCTCATGGCCCGATGCCGATGCGCTCATCCGCGAGGGCTTCGAGCACATCTTCAAGTGGACCGGCCGCGCCCGCGACCACCAGCTCTATCTCGATCTCTGCGACTCGGGCTTCAAAATCGCTGCCGATATCGCCTGCTTTGAGTCCCACCACCTCAACCACCTCACCCCCAACACGTTCTGGATGGACCTCTACACGGCCGCCATGAACTACGCCCTGCGCGAGATCGACGAGCCCGCTTTCCGCAGCCGCGCCAGCCGCGCCCTCAAGCAGCTCTCCGTCGCGAGCGATCGCCACTACATGCGCCTGAACTTCAAGCATCTCAGCTTTGAAACAATCGACGGATTCAACTCTGCACCCGTCGATGCAAACACCATGGGCGAGATTCTTGAACAGCTCACCGCCCGCCTGAACGAACCCGACCTGAACCTCGACACCCTCGACCACTCCGGTTTCAAAGACACAACCGAGGGCCCCTCCGAAGATACCCCCGTCCTCCTCCGCCAAGACTCCTACAAAGCGCTCACCGAAGACGTCCTCTTCACCAACGCCGACGGCTCGACCATGCACACCGTGCACACCGCCCGTTTCGGCGAGATCGAGCAGCGGTTTTTTGCCACCACCAAAGCCGGCCGAACGCTCTACGACGAGTGCCTGGCCCGCGCCGAAGTCGAGAAAGAGAAAGACCCCGAGCTCCCCTCCCGCGACTTCGAAGCCTATCAAACCATGTACGCCAGGTGCTTCGCGCCTTTCCCCAAAACTCTCCCCGCCCTGCTCGCCGCCGGGCTCGCCTACGGCCTTTACTCCTCCACCCCCAAGGGTCAAGCCGCCCGCGCCACCATCGCCACAACCAACATCACCGAACTCGTCCGCCTCGGCTACGTGGACTTTGACGGTCAGCGCTATGAGGACTTCCTCCCCGTCAGCGCCGCTGGTATCTTCGCCTCCAACCTCAACCAATACGGCACCAAGTCCACCGCTGCCGAGAAGCCTGTCTACACCCAGGCGATGCTCGAAGAGATCATGGGTCGCGAAATCATCGACGCCGACGAGGTATACGCCGGAATCGAAGCGCAGTCGCTGCTCGATACGTACGCCAGTCTCGGCCTGATCGACACGCTCCCCCCCAATCGGCACTCAAGCCTCCAGCTCGCCGCTTGCGGGCCCAAACCGCGTCTCGCCGCGCCACGCTGACCACCGGCCCCACCCGCGCGACTGTGCCGAAACGGTCCGGCCCGTGGTGCTCGCGGGCGAATCTTGATGGGTTTCCTCCCGCCAAGTCGCCCCAATTGACTATCGGTTCTGCTACATTCTGCCCCGCATGACAGTGTGGACTATCGATGCTGTGCTCGCTCTTTCGCCCGACTCGGCCTCCGCCGCCGCCGGCCAGAGTCTCGGCTCGCCGCGTCACTGGACCGGTTTGGGACGAAGCGAACGCGCCCTCTGGGGCCTCTGCCAGGGCTCGGGCAAAAACCCGTATCAGGCCCGCATCGATCTTTCCGAGCCTGCCTTCAAATGCAGTTGCCCAAGCCGCAAGTTCCCTTGTAAGCACGGCCTCGGGCTCTTGCTGCTCTTCGCCGCCGATGCCAAGCAGTTTCCCACCGCGCCGCAACCCGGCTGGGTCGATGAATGGCTCACCTCCCGACAAGATCGGGCCGAAAAGAAGGTCGAAAAAGCCCAGACCGCGCCCGACAAGCCCGTCGATCTTGAAGCCCAGGCCAAGCGCGCCGCCCAGCGTGAGGACCGCGTCCGCGAAGGCGTGGCCCACTGCCGCCTCTGGCTTGACGATCTCCTCCGTCGCGGGCTCGCCACCGCCCAATCGAGCGGCGACTGGGACCGCGTCGCCGCCCGCATGGTCGACGCCCAGGCCCCCGGATTGGCCACGCTCATTCGCCGCATCCCCAGCGCCATCGCCGTCAGCAATCAGGGCGAAACCCACTGGAGCGCGCGCACCCTCTGCCTGCTCGGGCGTCTGCACATGCTGCTCACCGCCGCCCAGCGCCTGCAAGAACTCCCCGCTGACCTCGCCGGCGACGTGCGAACCGCCCTCGGCTGGACCCAGTCCAAAGAAGAAGCCCTCGCGTCGCCGCCCACCGCCGACACGTGGATTGTCGCCGGCCAGATCACCGAGGAAGACGAGAAACTCAAACTCCGCCGGTCCTGGCTCATCGGCAAACACTCCGGGGCCCGGCCGCTGATTCTGGACTTCGCCGCCGGATCACAACCCCTCGACACCTCGATCGTTGTCGGCAGCGAGTTCACCGGCGAGGTGGTGTTCTATCCCGCCCGCCTGCCCCAGCGAGCGCTTGTCAAATCTCGCGGCGACTCTGTGCCGCTCAGCGGTTCGATCGCCAGCGGAGCCGACCCCACTATTGAAGCAGCATTTGATCGCTACGCCCAAGCCCTCGCCGCCTGCCCGTGGATCACGCAGTTCCCCATGATTCTCCAGAACGCCCGGCTGACGCGTTCCCGCGAGCGTTGGTCGCTCGCCGACAATCTCGGTGCCGCGCTTCCCCTTCGACCGTCGTTCTGCCGCGCCCTGCAACTCTGGCGCTTGGTCACGGCCTGCAAAAATGGACCGCTCACCGTGACGCTCGAGTGGGACGGCGAATCGGCTCTACCCATCGGCGCCTTCGATCCGACCGGCCGCCACTTCATCGACCTCGCACCACGGTGGGCCGCATGACGACCGCCTCTCCACCGCAGCTCATCGGCGAACTTTCCACCACCGCTCTCATCGGCACCGACCGCCACGGCGGTGGGCAGGATGGCCCACGAAAACTCCTTACGCAGGCCGCCATCGCCTTCACCCAAGCTCGCGCTGGCCATCGGCCCGGCCGGGGTAGTGAGCAACTCCCGCCCTGCCCGGTCGAGACCCGCCCTGCCGCCCCCGGCTTGGCGATCTCGCTTCTCGAGCGTTTACTCGCCGATCCCGACGCCGGGCTCATTGACGAATGGTGCAACCTTGCCCACACCCGCAGCCAGCGCGTGACCGACGCCATCGCGCCGCTCCTTCTTGAATGGTGGTCGCGCCAGCCGCAGCGCAGCGAGGTGGTCTTCGCCGTCACCGGTGTCCTTGGTCCCTGGCTCTGCGGGCTCAATCCCAGTTGGAACAAACCCGTCGCATCAAGTGATATCCCCGCCGATGCTGACGAACGCTGGCAGACCGGCACGCCTGCCGAACGTGCCGCGCTCCTTACAACCATCCGCCGCCACGACGCCGCCAGAGGTCTCGCGCTCGTTGCATCAACATGGGCCACCGACGGTGCTGACGAGCGGCGCCGTTTCCTCGAAGTCCTCGGCCAACAGGTCTCATCCGCCGACGAGCCCTTCCTCGAAAAAGCCCTCGACGACCGCGCCAAAACCGTCCGTCAGCAGGCCGCCACCGTCCTTTCCGCCCTTCCCGGCTCGCAACTCAGAACACGTCTCTCCGCCGCCGCCCGCGCCTGCATCACCGTCACAGCCAAGCGAAGTCTGCTCGGGCGCGCCAAGGTCACACTCGCCGTCGAGCCGCCCAAAGACTTCGACAAACCCTGGGAACGCGATGGAATCGACGAGAGCGCAGCCCAGGGCAAAGGCCAGCGCGCCCACTGGCTCCGCCAGTTGCTCAGCGCCGCCGAGCTTTCGATCTGGTCAGCCCACAGCGGCCTCGACGCCGGCGCCTTCCTCAAAGCCCTCGCCGAGGATGACTACTTCGACGACGTACTGACCGCACTCATCCACGCCCTCTCGATCACGCCCGACCCGGTCTGGACTCACGCCATCCTGCAAGCCGCCCTCGACCGCCCCAAACGCCCCTGGCAATCGCTCACGCCGGTCTGGACGAAGCTGCCCGCAGCACACCGCGAACCGCTTCTGCTTGAGGTGGCCGCCCACGCACGCTTCACGCCGCAAGACCGCTGGGCCATCCTGTCCGCCCAAGCCGGGGCCCAAACCGGGGCCCAGACCG
>Ga0105047_10004583_pt1 | contig 23997 bp, 24 predicted proteins | sample MAT04_FD_78384 | JGI IMG/M metagenome (GOLD analysis project Ga0105047, IMG submission 78384) | Freshwater microbial communities from Lake Fryxell liftoff mats and glacier meltwater in Antarctica - MAT-04 (megahit assembly) | ecosystem: Environmental > Aquatic > Freshwater > Ice > Liftoff... | reverse complement strand
GACCGGCCCTGACCGAGATCCTCCACGAGCACCTCATTGGTGGACTGGCTGTCGGCCACGTGGGCGCACGACTCCACCCGCGTGAGCGCGTTGTCGAGCACCACGAGGTACAGCCCCGGTTCGCCGTCGGACTCGGTGCTCGTGACCCGGACATCGGTGACGAACTCTCCGGTGGGGAGCACCGCGCTGCGCACCACGCTGTAGGCGATCCGGCTGGGGTCGATCGGCTGGCCCGCGGGGTCGACGCACGACGCCATCACCTCGTCGGTGATCTCGAACTTGTGTACGCATTCGATGGGCGAGTCGATGGTGTCGCCGTCTTTGAAGACCAACAGCGCCGATCGGGTGGTGCGGCATGCCGGGTTCTCCACGTGCGGCGACGGGAGCGGGCTCGGGATCACGACGCGGTCATCGGCCATCACCACGAAGTTCCACCCCACCGATCCGATGCGACTCTGAGCCCCATCCACGGCGACGCCCGGGCGATGTCCCGATCAGGAACGGTGCCCGGTCGCTGGCCTCCGACCGTCGGCGCTCATCTTGGTGGGAGCGAACTGGACGGTGCCCGCCTTGCCGGGCCGTGGACCGGCCAACGGCGTGGACGCCTGCGCGTAGGTGCTGGCGTGGTAGGTGGGCCACGGTGAGTCGACCAGGTACGGGTTCGGTGGCACGTAGGACGGGTTCAGCCCTGTGGCCCGCGGACGAGCCCCACCTCGGGCTCTCGCTGCGGTGTTCTCATGGCTGTTCCCCCGACAGGACCCGACGCCGTCAGAAGTGCCCTGGTGGAAGCAGCGGCCCAACTGGTGGCCGAGCGTTCACCGGCAGCCGTCTCGGTGCGCGACATCGCCACCGCCGCCGGCGTCAACCATGGCCTGGTCCACCGATACTTCGGTTCGAAGGAGGCACTCGTGCGAGCCGCGTTGCGGGCCAGCGCCGCGGCCAGCGTCGAGCACTTCGCCGGTGGCTACCGAGGTGGCGATCTCCTCGAGCGACTTCGTGCGGCCTCAACCGACCCGGCTTCGGGGTGGCGACTCCTCGCCCACTGCCTGCTCGATGGCTACGGCGACGAACTGGTGCGCGAAGGCGAGTTCCCCGGGATCGACCGCTTCGTGGATTCCTGGGCCGAGGCACAACGAGAGGGCCTGATCCGCAACGACCTCGACCCCGCCGATGTGGCGCGACTCGTGTTGGCGGCAATGCTCGGTTGGCTCCAGTTCCACGAGTACATCGCCGCATCCACCCACGTGGTCGATGGCGACGCGCTCGACGAGATCGCCGCCGTGCTGGCAACGCTTCTGCGCCCCACCGCTGGTGGGAACGTGGCTGCGGGCTGAGTCAGCCTTCTATCGTGCGGACGACGACACCGAGCTCCGTCGCCGCGGCGCGAAGTGGCAGGTTGTCGTCCGCCTCGGCGAGGCAGATCTCGGCCGAGAGATGACGCGCGGCCACAAGCGCTTCGAACGACATCAGGTTGAGCCGAACGCCAGCGTGGATGAGCTGACCCATCGGCCATGCCAACGTCCGGAGCGAGACCAGTTCGACGGTGTCCGGGAGGTCGATGACCGCGCCGAGCACATCGGAGGCGACCGCGTCGTCAACGGCTCCCAGCCGCTTCGACATCGACCGAACCACCGCCTTGTCGGCCAGGGCTCGACAGAGTCGGTGGTACCAGAGCCCGGTCGTGGCGATCGTCGCGCTCGCCGGTCGGAGTGTGGGTGGTTCGTCGTCGAGGAGGACGCGCAGGAGCACGTGGTCGTCGACGAGGACGATGCTCAACCGAACTCGGGCTCGTCGGCAGCGACTGCCGCAGCGAGTGCCACGTAGCCGCCAGCGTCGTCGATCGCATCTCGAACGAGCGCTCGAAGGCCACCCCGCCCTGCGGGCACGATGACGATGGCATCGCCCAGATCGGCAACCTCGACCGCACCACCATCGCTCAGGTTCCACCGTCGGCGCGCCTCGGCGGGCAGCGCCATCTGCCCGCGGTCCGAAACCCGATAGCTCACGACGGTCATGGAGCTATCTTACAACGCAACATGAGAGTATTACCAGGTTGCGTTGTAGCGACCCTGCGGCGAGCAAGTTCGAGTCCTCTGGATCGGTGGGGTTCGGTTCCCTGGCGCAAACCGAACGACTCAACCTGCCCCAACTGTTTGATCCGAGCGATCTCGGATTCAGCGGAGCTCCCGGGTCAAGAAGACTCGGTTCGGCGGCGTCAGCGCCCTGCCGGCTCTTTGCCAAGCCGGACGAACTCATTCCACGAACTCCGAACGATGCCAGCGCGTCGTCTCACCGGAGTGAGACGACGCTCTCATCGTGCTTCGGCTCGCCGGCGGGCGCCTTCGAGGTCGGCGCCGGCGCGCAGCAATGCCCCTCGGAGGCTGCATTGGGCGATCTCGACCGGGGGTGCGACGTCAGTGAGGATGATCTCGGCGAGTTGGCGGTAGACGACACCGGCCGGCGAGTCCGGGAACTCGAGGGCAACCGGTGCCCCGCTGTCGCCGCCCGCGGACACGGCCCCGTCGAGCGGGATCGACGCGAGGAGTGGCACCCCGATGCTGTCGGCGAGTTGCTGTCCGCCACCGACGCCGAACATGGCGGTGACCGTGCCGTCGGGATTGACCGACGGGCCCATGTTCTCGACGACACCGGCCACGCGGAGGAAGCCCTTGCGGGCCATGTCAGCGGCTCGAGCAGCCACCTGCTGGGCTGCTTTGGCGGGCGTGGTGACGATGACGACGTCGGTTCTCGGAAGCATTCGGGCGAGGCCCATCTGAATATCGGAGGTTCCAGGTGGCATGTCGATGAGCAGGTAGTCGAGCTCGCCCCACTGAACATCCTCGAGAAAATGCTGGACGGCGCGATTGAGCATCAGGCCGCGCCACATGATCGCTTCGGTCTCATTCGAGCCCGAGATCGACCCCATCGACACCACACGGAGGGTGCCCTTGCCGACGGGTCGGGCGACCGGCTTCATCATCGTCTTGCCCTCACCGCGGCGCTCGCCTTGGATCGCACTGTCGATGCCAAGGAGTTGGGGCATCGAGAATCCGCCGATGTCGGCGTCCAGCACTCCGACGGTGTAGCCGGCCGCCGCGAGGAGGACGGCAAGGTTCGCGGTGACGGATGATTTGCCGACGCCGCCCTTGCCGGACGAGATGGCGAGGATGCGACACGTTGGTGGGATGTCGGTTTCGAGTTCGTTGTCGCGTGCTTTCCAGCGAGCGCGCGACATGACGTTGCTGCGCTCCTCACTGGTCATCTCGCCGAAGTGGATCTTGACGGTGTCGATGTCGGGCAACGACGCGACCCTCGACTTCGCATCACGCATGAGCTGGGCGCGGAGTGGGCAACCAGCGGTGGTGAGGGCGATCGTGATGTGCATGACACGGTCGACACTGCGCTCGAGCCGTTTGACCATGCCGAGGTCAGCGATGTTGTCGCCGAGCTCGGGGTCGATGACCCCTCGGAGCGCGTTCATGATGGCGACCTCGTCGACATCATCGCCGATCACGTCGGGGGTCGACACCTGCGGGGCTGGCGGGCCCGCGTTCCGGTCGACCACGTGGGCTTGATCGATCTGGCTGGCGTTCTCGACCGTGGATGCCGTCGGTGCATCGGTCACAGCATGCCCATCTCGAGTCGAGCCACATCGGACAAGCGGCTTGCGTCCCACGGCGGGTCGAACACCAACGTGACGTCGACCGCTTCGACTCCCGGCAAGGCGGCGACAGCGTCGTGGAGGTCTTGGCGCATGATGTCACCCATGCCGCAAAAGGGCGCAGTGACCGACATGTCGATGTCGACCCGCCATCTTCCGCTTGGTAGTTCTTCGGCGTCGACTCGGTACACCAGTCCGAGTTCGACGATGTCGACCGGTATCTCGGGGTCATAGATGGTGGTGGCGGCCTCCCACACGGCATCGATGTTGAACGCCGAATCGTTCGAGCCATCGCGTTCCACGGGTGCTTGGATGAGGCCGAAGTCGATGGAGTCGGTCGGACTGAGGCGCGCCATCTCGCCGTCGCTCGTGGTGACGGTGGCGGTCCCGCCGAGCGCCTGGAGCAGGGTGACCCGTGCGCCCTCGGCGAGTGTGATCCGATGTCCTGCGGGAACGACCGTGACGACGCAGGCTCGGGGCAGCGTGAATCCACGGGTCGAGCCGATGCTGACCGGTTGTTCACGCAACGGCGTGTCTGCGGGCTCACCCATCTGTGTGCCCAAGTCGCTCGTTGATCCACATCCGCACGGGCTCGATGTCGACTGCGTGGACGACTTGGTCGGCGAATCCGCGGATGAGCAGTCGGCGCGCGTCGTCGGCAGGGATGCCGCGCGTGCGCAGGTAGTACATGGCATCGTCGTCGAGTTGGCCGACCGTTGCCCCGTGTTTGCAGGAGACGTCGTCAGCGAGGATCTCGAGGCGAGGCTGGGTGTTGGCCTCGGCGCGGTTCGACAACAGCAGGTTGTCGTTCGACTGTTCGGCATCGGTGCCGTCGGCTCCGGGACGCACCGCGATCCCACCGTTGAACACGCCGGTGCTCTGATCGTCGAGGATGCCGCGGAACGTCTGTCGGCTGGTGCAGTTCTCGGCCTCATGGACAACGGTGATCTGCTGATCGAGGGTCTGTTCACCGGTCCCGACGTACAAGCCGGACAATTCAGCTCGAGCGCTCTCACCCGCCAGGTGCACGTCGTAGGCGATGCGACCGTACCTCGCGCCGAGGTTGAACGAGCGGGCCCGCAACACGCTCCCGGTTCCCTGGGTCACCTCCATGCGGGTGAGGTGAATCTGCGTCGATGGAGCGTCTTGGAGCACGACGTGGTCGAGGGTGGCGTTCTCGTCCAACGTAATCGTGGTTCGCGTGTTCGACCCGCCGAACTCGTTACCGAAACCGATCCGGGTCTCGACCACCGTGGCCGAGCTGCCGGCACCGAGGTGGATCACCACGCCGGAACAGGATGCGTTCTGCGCTTCGTCGGGGACGACGAGATCGACGATGTGGATCGGAGCGTCGAGCTCGTGACCTTCGGCGACATCGATGACTGCGCCGTCACGACCGAACGCCAGGTTGAGCGCAACGAACGCATCGGCCACGTCTTCTGCACTCCGGTGGAAGTGAGCATCGACCAGCTCGGGCTGCTGGTTCACGCCATCAGCGAGGGTCACGAGGCGCAAGCCGTCAGGAAGATCGGCGACGTCTGAGAACGCGTCGTCGACGACGCCGTTGAGCATGACGATGCGGGGGCCGTCGAGCTTAGGGATCAGCGCCGCGACCTCTGCCGGCACGCTGCGGGCCGACGCGACCTGCGGCCCGAACGACAACCGGCCGAGCTCGCCGTGTGGCGCGTAGCGCCAAGCTTCGTCCCGCTTGGTCGGATGATCGATGACATCCATTGGCTCGAGTCGTTCTGCCGGCGACGGGTTCGACCCGGCGGCGGCGGTGGTGGTGACGGTCACCGCGAGGCCCCGGAGAACGGTCGCTCGGCCGCGTCGTCGAGCTCGTGGTTGAGGTAGTCGGCATAGCCGTGGTCGTCGAGGTGCAGCGCAAGCGTGTGATCGCCGGAGGCGACGATGCGACCGTCGACGAGCACGTGGACGAAGTCGGGCTTGATGTAGTCGAGCAGCCGTTGGTAGTGGGTGATCATGATCACGGATCGCTCGGGATCGCGAAGCGCGTTGACGCCCGCAGCGATGATCCGCAGCGAGTCCACGTCGAGGCCCGAGTCGGTCTCGTCGAGCACGGCGAGACGCGGCTTGAGGACTGCCATCTGCAGGATCTCGTTGCGCTTCTTCTCACCACCACTGAAGCCCGCGTTGACCGACCGGTTCAGGAAGCCCGGCTTCATCTCCACGAGATCCATTGCTTCCTGGGCGACGGCGAGGAAGTCGCGGGCGCCGATCTCGGTCTCCCCACGGGCGCGACGCACGGCGTTGACCGCCGTGCGCAGGAAGTACATGTTGTTCACGCCTGGGATCTCGACCGGGTACTGGAACCCGATGAACAAGCCGGCCGCGGCACGCGCCTCGGGCTCCATGTCGAGCAGGTCAGCCCCGTCGAGCGTGGCGGTGCCCCCGATCTCGTAGCCGTCGCGGCCCGCCAGGCTGTGGGCGAACGTGCTCTTGCCTGATCCGTTCGGACCCATGATGGCGTGGACCTCGCCGGCCCCGACGCTGAGGTCGAGCCCCTTGAGGACCGGCGTTCCACCGATCGAGGCGGTGAGGTTCTCGACGTGCAACATCAGCCGACACTTCCTTCCAGGCTCACGCTCAGCAGGCGCTGAGCTTCGACGGCGAATTCCATCGGCAGTTCGTCGAACACCTCACGGCAGAAGCCGTTGACGATCATCGACATCGCGTCTTCTTCGCTCATGCCGCGCTGGCGGCAGTAGTACAACTGGTCCTCACCGACCGTCGAGGTCGATGCTTCGTGCTCGACTCGCGCCGTGGGGTTCTTCACTTCGATGTAGGGGATGGTGTGCGCTCCGCAGTCCGAGCCGAGCAGCAGCGAGTCGCACTGGGTGTAGTTGCGGGCGTTGTCTGCCGACCGCAGCACCTTGACGAGGCCCCGGTAGGTGTTCTGGCCGTGGCCGGTCGAGATGCCCTTCGAGATGATGCTGCTGGTGGTGTCGGCGCCGATGTGGATCATCTTGGAGCCGGTGTCGGCTTGCTGACGTTTGCTCGAAAGGGCGACCGAGTAGAACTCGCCGATCGATCGATCGCCCTGAAGGATGACGCTGGGGTACTTCCACGTGATGGCCGAGCCGGTTTCGACCTGGGTCCAAGAGATCTTCGCGTCGGTGTGTGCTCGGCCTCGCTTCGTCACGAAGTTGTAGATCCCCCCGACACCGTTCTCGTCGCCCGGGTACCAGTTCTGCACCGTTGAGTACTTGATCTCCGAGCGGTCCTTGGCGACCAGCTCGACCACGGCGGCGTGCAGCTGGTTCTCGTCACGCTGGGGCGCAGTGCAGCCCTCGAGGTAGGACACGTGGGCGTCGTCTTCGGCGATGATGAGCGTGCGCTCGAATTGGCCGGTGTTCATGGAGTTGATGCGAAAGTAGGTGGACAGTTCCATCGGGCAACGAACACCAGACGGGATGTAGCAGAACGATCCGTCAGAGAAGACGGCGGAGTTGAGCGCGGCGAAGAAGTTGTCGCGCACGGGCACGACCGAGCCGAGGTGCTCGCGCACGAGCTCTGGATGGTCCTGCACCGCTTCGGAGAACGAGCAGAAGATCACTCCGGCTTCGGCCAGCGTCTTCTTGAACGTCGTCACCACCGAGACCGAGTCGACGATGGCGTCGATGGCGACGTTGCTGAGCATCTTCTGCTCGTGTAGCGGGATCCCGAGCTTGTCGAACATGTCGCGGATCTCGGGATCGACGTCGTCCATGCTGTCGAGGACGGGCTTGCTCTTCGGCGCGGCCCAGTAGCTCAACGCCTGGTAGTCGATCGGCTTGATCTCGAGCTTGGCCCAGTCGGGTTCTTCCATCGATTGCCAGGCCTCGAAGGCCTTGAGACGCCAGTCGAGCAACCAGTCGGGTTCATCCTTCTTGGCGGAGATCAGCCGGACGGTTTCCTCGGTCAGACCTGGGGGCGCGATGTCGGTGTCGAGATCGGTGCTGAATCCGTATTGATAGCCCGCCTCGGTCAGTTCCTCGATCTCTCGAAGTGTTTCGCTCATCGAGTGTCCTTTCGGTCAGCGGTCATGTCGTCGGTTGGATGGCGCACGTGTCGCCATCAGCTGAATGACTTCCCACACCCGCAACTGCGCTGGGCGTTCGGGTTGTCGATGCTGAAGCCCTTGCCTTGTAGCCCGTCGCTGTAGTTCAACGTGGCACCCTCGAGATGTGGGGCGCTGGCCGAGTCCACCCTGATGGTGACGGGCCCACAAACCGCGACATGATCGTCGGGGCTGGAGTCGCTGTCGAAGAACATCTCATAGGACAACCCGGAGCAGCCACCCGAGCGGACCGCGACACGAAGGCCCAGGTTCTCCTCGTCCTCGTTGGCCAGCAGTTGTCCGAGCTTCTTCTCTGCTTCGCTGCTGAGAACGATCAGTTGTTGCGTCGGGTGATCGGTTGAGGGCATCGCAGGGATCTCCTTCATCGTCATGTACATGTAGATGCAGGTATGTTGTGGTCGGTAGCGGGCCTCGGTGCAACGAGCCCGCCAAGCGCTCGGGCCTACTCGTCAACTTCGATGAAGATGCACTCGCCGGGGCATTCCTCGGCCGACTCGATGACGCGGTCGAGGCCGCCGTCAGGGATTCGCGCCATGCCATCGGCTCCGGCTGCGTTGGCTGCGCCGTCGAACTTCTTCTCGGTCCCGAAGTTTTCCGCAGATTCCTTCACGTAGAAGAGGCCGTCGTCCATGCCGAAGAAGACATCCGGGGCCAGTTCCTCACACAGGCCATCCCCGGTGCAGAGGTCTTGATCGATCCAAACCTTCATGTCGCTCCATTCAGCTGGTCACCAGCGGCCGGTGTCCAGGCACGTGGCAGGGGGTCGCGATCCGGACGCACCCCGCCGCATCGGCAACACTACCGGTGTCTCATCAGTTTCATCAGTTTCATCTTGTGAAACGACGCAAATTGGTCGAGTCACTTGCTACGATCGAGCCATGGACACGGCAGACGCGGTACCTTCGCCGACGCAGCGCCGCGTACTCGCCGCGCTCAAGCGACGTGGTGAGGCAACAGCTGACGAGCTGGCCACCACCCTCGAGATCTCCTCCAGCGCGGTTCGCCAGCACTTGAGTGTGCTCCGTTCTTCGGGCCTTGTCGTAGCCCGCCAAGATCGCGGACAGCCTGGGCGCCCCGCCGACCGCTACCGCGCCACCGAACTCACCGAGCCGCTGTTCGTCACCACCGGCATCGATCTGTCGACCGAGATTCTCCGAGACCTCGAGGATGAAGACCCCGAACTCGTGAACCGGGTCTTCGACCGCCGCCGTCGCCGCCTCGTCGAGGGCGCCAACGCGCGACTCTCGGGCAAGTCGATCGACGAACGGGTCCTCATCCTGGCCGAACTTCTCGATGAGCAGGGCTACCTTGCCGACTCGGAGAAGATCGACGACAACCACTACCGGATCAACCTCCACAGCTGTGCCATCTGGCAGGTGGCCAGCCGCTACCGGCAGGCCTGTACCGCCGAGCTCGACTTCCTCCGTGACCTGATCCCCGATGCTGCCGTGGAGCGGGTCACCCACAAGACCAGTGGGGCGCACACCTGCGCCTACGCCATCAGCATGCGATCCGTGCCCGATCCGGCAAATGCTGGTGAATGACTCGCTGGCTCGCCACTCGTCGCCACCGCCTTCGCCGGCCAAGGCTGCTCGCCACCCGGGCACGATGTCGGTCGTGACCAGGTCGCTCGGCTGGTGCGCGAACACGGCTTCCGCGGTGCCAGCCGAGCGAAGAAGCGGTTCACGACCCATGCTGACCCGGCAGCGGTCCGCGCACCCGATCTCGTGAAGCGGGACTTCACCGCGACCGGCCCCGATCGGCTGTGGGTAGCGGACTTCACGTACTGCTCGACGTGGTAGTGGATCGCCTCTGTGGCGTTCGTGATCGACGTGTTCTCCCGGCGCATCGTCGGGTGGAAAGCCGCGTGGACCATGCACGCCAACCTGGTCGTCGACGAGTTGAACATGGCGGCGTGGGTGCGGCGAGGCACCGACCTCGACGAGCTGATCTACCACACCGACGCCGGCAGCCAATACACGTCGATCGTGTACACCGACCTCCTCGACGACCTCGAGATCGCCACCTGCGGGTGGGTTGGCTGGTTCAACGAGCAACGCCTCCACGGCGAACTCGACGACGCCACCCCAGCCGAGATCGAAGCCGCCCACCACCGTTTCCGAGACGCTGCCGGCGATCGTCCGATCCGACCAGTAGCACGGCGCCCACTTCGTCGGTCCGGTCGCCGGACTGGTGGGCGCCACCATCGCTGCCGGAATCGAGCCGCCGCCGCGTTCAAGCACCCCTCCGGGACCGGCCAGGCGACCGTCGTCGTGGCCGATCTCGAGGCTGGGCACGATCCTGGCCACGATCCTGGGCACAATTCGGGCACAAAACGGGGTGATACGGGCCGCCACAGGCCGTTGCCCGGCGGGACGGGCCGACCGCACCGCCCCAGCCCGAGAATCGTGAAACCGCAGGTCAGGATGCAAGAAGCCCCCTCCGGAGCGGGGGTTCCGTGGAGCGGACGACCAGAAACGAACTGGCGACCCCCACCTTGGCAAAAAGACGTGATGGTCTCGGCAACGTCGACCCGTCCCGTAAAGGATCGCGGCCCGGATCGCCGATTCGGGCACAAAACGGGGCACGAACCGACGAGATCGGCAATCCTCGCCAGCCAGTCCCACCCTGTCCCACGCCGTGGTCGCCTGTTGCCCGACCCAGCGTCACTCGAGACCGGCAGAAACCGAGACGTCTTCCAGTGCCTTGAACATCTGGCGGGGATGGACGGGCGACGCGACGAAGCCGAACCGCTCGTAGAACCCGACAGCGGTGTCGTCGATGGCGTCGACGAGAAGGGCACGTGCCCCGATCAGCCGCCCGGCCGACACGGCGCCCAGCAAGGCCTCTCGGAGGAGATCGGCAGCCCAACCAGCGCCCTGGTACTCGACGTCGATGGCGAACCGGCCCATCAGGACGACAGGAACGGGTTCGGGCGCACGCTTGGCCACCGAGGCCGGCGCGGCGCCTCGGCTGACACTGCCGGCCGACAGGCAGAAGTAGCCGGCTATCCGGGCAAGGTGCTGATCCTCGTCGACCAGCAGGTAGGTGACGGCATCTCGCGATTCCAGGCTCTGCCGGGCCTGCATCGCAAGCCAGCGGTCGAGCGACGGCGCGCCACAGGAGAATGCCCTCCGCTGCGCCTTCGTGGGCGCGACCTCGTCGTAGCGGGCGAGACGCACTGGCAGCTCAGCGTTCGATGCGCTGCGGCCGAGCGAAGAGCTCCACCAACCGCGGGTCGGGCCGCGCTGGCTCGTCGAGCAAGGCGACAAACGCCTTCCATGTCGGCTCGTCCAACGAGAACTCCCGCTGGTCGGCCAACACCTCGTGCGCCCGCTCGAGCGCGGTCGAGGTCAAGAACTCGCTCACCGACAACCCCACCTGCGCGGCCGCGTGGCGAATCAGGTCATCGTCAGCCGCCCGTAGGCGCACGTTCAATCGGGAGTCCTTCGTCGTCGCAGGCATCGCTCGTCCTCACGAATCCCCGGCACAACCCCGGCACCGGCCGTATGGCGAGTGTACATACACTCGCCCGAGAAGCAAAGCGAGGCGCGAGACCGCGAGAGAACCTCCAACTCGCGACGCCCTCACTTCCACCACTCAGTGGGACGCAACCAGAAGACACCGGCGACTATGGCGTCGAAGGCGGGACCGGCCAGCACCAGCTCCTCGGGTGGCATCTGGATCAGCGGGTTCTCCGCTTTCTCCAACGCACGCACAGTGAGATCGACGTAGGCGAGTACGGAACGCTTTCCCTGAACCTTGGAGACGCCGCGCACGGGCGTCGCTGCGAACCCTCGCGCGCGCTCGATCTCGAGGCTGGGCACGATCCCGGGCACAACTCGGGCACGAAATGGGGCGATACGGGCCGCCACAGCCCAATACCCCGTGGGACGGGACGCCAACACCGCCCCGCCCCTCGAATCGCGAAACCGCAGGTCAGAGCGCAAGAAACCCCCTCCGGAGAGGGGGTTTCCGTGGAGCGGACGACCAGATTCGAACTGGCGACCCTCACCTTGGCAAGGAGCGGCAAGCCCAACCGACCGGGACGGGACCGCCCAGGTCAAGCAGTGGATCCTGGAGCCCGTCCCGGTCCCTGGGCACAATTCCGGGCACAATCGGCCGCTCTCGGCCAACTCGTACCGCTGGGTCCGGCCCGTACCCGCTCGTCCTGCTGGGTCCCCGTGTGTTCAGCGGAGCCGGCGTCGCCTGAGCGCCTCTTCCGCATGCGTATCTGATCCGATACCGTGGGGCCGTGGCCCACAAACTGCTTACCGAGGCTCGGCTGCGGGCTGGCATGACCGGCACCGAGCTGGCCCGCCGGTGCGGCACGTCGCGGCCCACGCTGTCGGCCTACGAGCACGGTCACGTCTCGCCCACCCTCGACACCGCCCAGCGCGTCCTCGATGCCACCGGCCATCGTCTGTCGATCGTCCGCCGGCCCGGCTGGCGACAGGTCCCGGTCGGTCGAGGCCGCACGGCAAGCGTCCCCGACCAGCTGCCGCAGCTCCCCGCCCGGGAGGCGCTCCGGCGTGTCGAGCTTCCACTGCACCTCGACTGGTCGAGCCGTGATCGATGGGTCGACCTGTCCGACCGCCGGCAGCGCCTGCGCACCTACGAGGCCGTCCTCCGAGAGGGACGGCCAGAGGACCTCGAGGCCTTCGTCGACGGCGCCCTCCTCGTGGAGGGCTGGAGCGAACTGGTCCTCCTCCGCCCGATCCGTGCGGCCTGGCAGCCGTTGATCGACGAAATTGTCGGCAGCAACTGACGGCCGCCCCGGCCGATGCGCTGCTCGCCGAGTTGCGCACTTCGATCTTGCTGGGGCCGCTCACGGAGCGTAAGCGGGACAGCGACCGGGATGGTCCCGCAGGTTCCCGTAGGGGAACCTGCAACTGTGTGGCATCTGGATCTGTCCCGGTGGGCGTGACCGAGCGTGGCGGACGCCCTCGAGCGTGTCGGCGGTGGAGGGGGGAGCCGGCAGGCGGCGGCTTGCTCCGACGGAGCACGCCGCCGACGGACCGGAGGGCCGAGGGTCGCCCTGAACGGTGCGAGCAGCCGTAGCCCGGCAAGCGGAGGCCCCGCTCCCTCTTGCGCTCGCCGCATCGATCCGTACCCTGGAGGTTGTCGCCGGCTCGCTGCCCGGCTCGGTGACGACAAGGTGCTGCGGGCGGCCTCTCGTTGACGCAGCGTCCACGCGCTGCCCGCCCGAGGCGGTCGCCCCATGGCTCAGCACTACCGCAAACGCCCGCTCGCCGTGTTCGAGCACGGCACCCGCATCTACTCCCCGAGCGATGGCGAGCATCGCCACCGTGTCGTCGCCCGAGACGCCGCCACCGGTGAGCGCATCTTCCTGAGGATCGCCTCCGAGGAGGAGGCCAGGCTTCGTGCCCGCGAGATCGAGGAGCGACTGGCCGTTGCCGCCTCGGTCCGCGAGCCTGACCGTTGGTCCCGCACCGTCGAGGACCTGGCCCGGCGATACGTCGAGGATTACCTGACCTCGAAGTCCAACCGCTACCGGGAGAAGCACGACTACCTCCTGCGCACCTGGATCCTCCCGGCCATCGGCACCCGGCCGGTCATCGAGTGGACCTCCGCCGAGAGCGAGAGCGTCCTCGCCTCGGTCCGTCGTGCGGGACGGTCCGACGCCCTCGTCCAGGACGTCGGCAGCGCCCTCCGGGCCCTCGTCACCTACGCTCGTCGACTCCGCTGGCTGACCGCCCGGGACGACGATCCGATGTGGCTCGTCCGCTACTCCGCCACGGCCACCCGCCAAGGCGAGTCCGCTGTCTACGTCCCTCGCTCGACGCTGCCGACCGATGACCAGTGCAACGCGCTGTTCGCCGCCATGGCCGGCCAGCGCCACCGGCGGTGGGCCCTCGGCCTGCGCCTCGTCCACCGGTCCGGACTCCGGTGGGGTGAGTTGACCGCCCTCCAAGCCCACGATGTCGAGCTGTCGCCGAACCGGGTGGTCCACGTCTGTCGAGCCGTGGAGCAGACCTCGGCCGGACCGCCCACCCTCAAGACCCCCAAGAACGGCAAGACCCGCACGGCGATCTTCCCGAAGAGCCTGGCGGACGACCTCCAGATCCTCGCCGAGGACGTCACCGCAGCAGTCGGCCCCGACGGCCTCCTGTTCCCGAACGGCAGCGGCGGCATCATGCGCCGCTCCTCGTTCCAGCAGATCTGGATCAAGGCCGCCGACGCCGCCGGCTGGCCCATGGCCACTCCCCTACGCCGCTCTGTCGGCTACGGCGAAACCAATCGAGGCTGGCGCTGGACCGGCGCCGCCCAGTGGACCGTCCACGACCTCCGCCACGTCGCCGCCTGCTGGATGCTCTTCGACCTCAAGCTCGACCCCGCCGTCGTCGCCGAGAAGCTCGGCCACGCCGACCCCGCCTTCACCGTCAAACGCTACGTCGGCATCCGAGGCAACCCCGACGAACAAGCCACGCAGGCCACCGAGGCCTGGTAGCTCCGATTCGGCCCCCCGGTGGAGACGTGTTCGGTCCACCGACGCCCGTCCCAATACCGGTGCTCATACCGTCCGAAGGGATCGTCGTACCACCCTGCTGGGGTCCCCTCCGCCACCGGGCGAGACTACCGCTGCGCACCGTCCAGAACGCTGCCCGCCACCCCGACCTCCGCACCACGACCAGCTACGGCCGACGACGCCAAGACTGCGACCGCCAGACAGAGCCCCCTCAGATCGAGCCAACCCAGAGCTCGTAGTCGTCCGAGGGCGAGATGAAGCTCCATCCGACATCGCCGAGCAGGCGCTTGCTCCGGTCATTGTCCCGATGGACCAAGCCGGCAAGGTGACCACCCTCTCGCTCGATCGTGTGGAGGTGGGCGACGAGAAGGTCGTACACACGGCGACCCTGCCCCGCGTGTTGGTGGCTGGATTCCACGGCGAGGACCTCGAGCCAAATGCCCTCGATGTCGACTCGGACAATGTCCTGCCAGGCCACAACGGCCACCAGGTCGTCCCCCTCCTCGATGAGCGCCAGCACCCGACGCTGGAAGGTCGAGCGAGGGATGTCGTTGAGCCAGGAGGTCGCCTGCGTTCTGATCCACGTCTCGACTTCATCCTCGAACGGCAGCCCGGTCGAGCACGTGAACCCCGCGAGCCGCTCGGCGTCGCCTGCCGCCGGGTCGAACGGTCGGAGGATCACCGGGCCGTGGCGACCGGGCGCGAGAGCCGTTCCCGTTCCGCCGGGGTGAGGAGGTGCGGGCCGCCGGGGACGCGCTCGTTCAGATCCGCGGCGGGATCGAAGGCTGGGCGGACCCAGACGGTGGTGGCCCCGCCCGAAAGCTCCTCGGTGTCGACGACGACGAGCGCACCGGCCCAGGCCATCGGCGAGCCAGACGGTGCGGGGAGCGGGAGCGATCGGCCGTCTTCGTCCACCACGAAGGCAACACGGCCGGAGACGTCGGCAACCCGCCCGGCGAACGTCTCGATGCGTAGGTCAGGCAGGAGCCGGGCGCGCGCTGAGGCCGTCAGCGTGGCGAGCCTGGTGAGTGCTCCCCCCGTTCCGAGGTCGACCTCCGCCGGGTCTGGATCCGGTCCGCCGTGCTCGGCCAGCCAGTCGGCAACGAAGCCTGCAGACCGGTGACGGGCGAGCTTCGCTGCCGCTGCGTGCGTCGCCTCGGCCGTGGCGAGGTCACCGGCCCGGACCAACCGGGCGACGTCGACCATGAGCGACGAGTACCAGACGACTCGACCGTCGGCGCCACGACCAGACCGCGGGACGACGCTGATGGGCTGTGCAGGAACCCCCTTGTCTCGCAGCGCGCGCAGCGCTGAGTCCGCCCGGAGATGGCCCCCAGGTCGGAGCACGCCAGCAAGCTCCGAGGACGTCGTGAGCGGCCAAGCAAGGATCATGGAGCAAGTCTACCTCTGAATCTGCGAAGTGCAGTGTCAGATGGCGAACGGCGGAGGGACGTGCTGCGGGAGAAGCCCTGGATCAGACGCCCGTGAGGAGGTCGTCCGGGTTCCACACGACTTTGGCGATCTCGCGATACAGGTGGCCGCGCTCGACGAGGTCGGCCTTCGTGAACTCCGTGTATGGCTTGAACGCCAACCCGCTCGACTTGATGAAAGCGACGAACCCGGGGTTCTTCTCATAGGTGAGCGGACTCAGGCTCGCGGCCAGCAGGTTCTGGCTGTGGTAGTGCGGGAGCTTCTGCTCGTAGGTGTCGTCGTTGTAGCTGGCGTTGAACTGCTTCGGCAGCAGGAGCAGCCCTCCGATCCGATTGCGGTGAGCAGCGAACTCGACCTCGTGTTCGAACTCGTCCTCGTGACGCTCAGCGTGGTCCGCCCAGACGTGCTCGACTTCGTACTTCACCTTGGCTCCGTTGGTGAGCTCGATGTAGTTCGACGCCTGGCCGGAGCTGACCGTCACGAAGTCCGTGATGCGGGCGAGGATCTTGTGGAGCTGACCGCGGTTCTGCTGGTGCACGTAGAGGCGATCGTTGCTGTCGAATGTCTCGTCGACCTTGGTGAGGTTGTCGTGGAGCGCCTTCGCAAGGTCACCTGCGCTCAGCCCACGGATGTCACGCATCACGTTGAACATCGCGTACTGCATCGTCGAGTAGGCCGTTGCCCGGAAGTTCCAGATGCGACGCGCCAGCAGGATGTCGACGTACCGGCCGACGAGCTCGAGCTTGTGCAGGACGACCTCAGGAGCGTCCTCCACCCGCAGCGGAGCCAGCAACAGCTGGTCCTGCAGCGTGAATCCGAGGTCGGCGTTGTAGCGGATGAAGCGAAGCGGCCCCGCCGGGTCGAACGATGCCTTCGAGGCGCTGAGCACCCGCTCGTACTGCTGGCAGTAGAAGTCGAGGTCCTTCGTGACGAATCGGTAGAAGTCGTCGCTGGAGACGAGTCCGATCGAGTCCTGCGCGCTGCGCAGCCAGCGGTGGAACTCCGTGCCGATCCGATCCCAGTCCTCGGGTCGTGCGTCCTTCTTGCGCTCGCGGATCTTGAGGGCGTACTGGCTCCGGAGCCACGTCTTCAAGAAGTCGGAGCTTGCGTCGTCCGCTCGCTCGTCGAGCGTGCGGAGGCGCTGGCGCCACAGCTCGTTGGCCTTGGTACGCGGAGAGCCGTCTTCCATGTTGGCAAGGAGGAAGCCTTTGAGCATGTCGGCGGGCGTGAGCTTGAGCCCACGGTCGTTCATCGTCTCGAAGATTGCGTAGGCATCGTCGTCGGAGTACGCGGTGATCTGAACCAGCTGCACCCGGTCCTTGAGCCAGTCGATGAAGAAGGGCAGAGCGTCAGCCTTCAGCTCCTCCGGGAACAGGCCATCGATCTCGCCGTAGCGAGCGACCAGCGTGTGCACGGACTCGGGAGCATCCGGCGGCACGGTGTAGCCGCCTTGCTCGAACAACTCCTCCATGCAGTCGGTCCGGTCGCGAACGTCGAGGTTGAAGGACTTCTCCCCGAACTTCTCCGAGAAGATCAGCTGGTCGACATCCACGACGTCCTCCCGGCCCTGTTGGAGGCGGCGCAGGTACGTGAGTAACAGCGTCAGGCTCGTGAGGCGCTGCTGGCCGTCGACGATGAACGGCTGGCTGCCCTTCTGCGAGATGATGATCGATCCGAGGAAGTAGCCGGGGTATTTCGCCACCTCCTTGCGGGCGTGGCCTGGCTCGTAGAGCTGGAAGAACTTCGACGTGAGGTCGGCGACCAGCTCGGCGATCTGCTTCGACTCCCACTTGTACTCACGCTGGTAGTAGTCGATCGAGTACTTCTTCTTCTCCAGGACCTCGGCGATGGTCTTCGCCACGCCATCGATGCTTCGATCGGTATCGCTCACTGCACCCTCGCTCTCGTCTCGGCTGAATGCGATCCTCGATCGCCGCCCCGGACGACCCCCGTCGCCGCCGACCACGGCCTACCACGGACGGCACTGCATACATGCGACCGCTGCGGCTCGTTCCAGACACGTCAACGCGGCTCCCAAGCCTCGTCGGCGATCTGGGGTCGGCTCGTCAGCGTGACTCACCGAGCACCGGGTGGGTCGTCTCGTTCTCCGTGGCCGTAACCGCATCCAGCATTGGAGCGGTGGCGCACGAACCCGCGGCCGGCCTGATCTTGAGTGGTGTCGTCGCCGCATCGCAGGCACCGCCATCCATGGGCTTCGGCCCCCGAGGTCTCCATGCTTCCTCCTTCGCCAGGGTCATCGGTCGGCGCGCTTCTTGGCTCGGTTGGCTTCGTTCTCAGCGCGACGTCTCGCCTTCAGCTCTGCTTCGGTGATGCCGAGGCGGGCGGCTTCCTTCCTCGCCCGCTCGCGCATCGCCGCGGCCTTTTCGCGGAAGTGGAGGGAGCAGGCCCCGCCTTGTGGACGGGCGACCCTGGAGCCGGCTTCGGCGGCCGGGATTTCCCAGCGCTGGTCACCTTGGCCCGACCAGCGGGCGACGCTAGCTTCGCCGTCGCTGGAGGGGACATGCTCAATCTCGTCGCAGGCGCTGGAAGCTCAGGCGCCGTGGCACTGTTTGTACTTGCGTCCTGAGCCACACGGACACGGCGCGTTCCGCGGCGTCTTGGTCGTCTTGGAGACCGGTTCGGCGCTGGGCGCCGCTGACAGCCCAGCGCTCGCCCACTGCTGTGCATGGTCGAGTGCGAACTGTTCGTATTCCGGTTCGTAGGCCGGCGAGCTGGCCTTGAGCTCGTTCCACATGTCGACGCGCTCGACGACGGCGTCCGGGATCGCTCCGCTCTCGACGGCCTTCCGCAGCACTCTGCTCAGGTCGTCGGTGGTACGGCACTCGTCTACTCGGGCGAGGAGTCCTTCTGCAGAGGCAATGGGCTCGAAGCAGTCCGCCGGGATGCCTGGCAGTTCGGCGATCACGTTGTTGACGCCCTCCGGAGCGGCCGCTGCGTCGAGGCGCTCAAGTTCAGTCCGAGCCTCCCCGGGGTCGAGCGTGGTCTCGATCTCCGCGCACAGCAGCAGGGTGAGCACGCCTCCTAGTTCGTCGGCTTCGCCGCTGGTGACAGCGTGGGCCGTCTCGGCGGAGGTAGCACCATCGGTCTGGGAGACGACCAGGTCGAAGAGCTCACGGAGCAGACCCGTGCCGTCCGACTGCAGAGCATTGCTGATTGCCTCGATGTCCTCGCTCAAGCGCTCCTCGATCCGCGCGAGGCAGTCAGCCTCAAGATCGCGGAGGGTACGGACGGCCTCCATCCGCCGGATGCCCTCAACTGCTGCTTCGAGGTGGAGGACGCGCATGATCGCCGCGCCGGTGTCCCCCTCCATCGCCTCGAGCCCGTTGCCGGCGGCGAACTTCTCCATCTGCCCGACGGCAGGGAACGGCATCCCGTCTGAGGTGGTGAGCCGCCGAAGTGCAAGAGCAGGCACCACGCGGCCGCTGCGACGTGGGGCCAGGATGACTTCGCGCAGGGCGTCCTCGAACTGGTTCCGGATGACGTTGAACATCGGCTCTACAGCACCGAGCCACGTGTACAGCGAAGGAACGTCTACCAGGACGACCACGCCGTCTGCAGGCCAGATCAGCGACTGGTGCTTGTCAGCTTGGACCCTCTGCGCGGTTGCCATCAGACCGAGAGCACGCAACCTGATCTCGATTGCGCGGAGCCTGCGGTCGAGGCGGTCCTCGTGAGCCACATCTGCGGCCCGCGCTGCCTCCGCCAGCGTCTGGCCGGGCGTCCGGGCGTCCCACACGATCGGGGCCCCGGCGTCCTCGCTGATGCGGAGGATGAGCAGAGACCTCAGGTCGTCGACCGCCGCCACGAGATCGAGCACGGCACCGTCGAGGTCCGTGCCGAGCAGCCGCCAATAACCGACGCCGACGGTCTTGAGGAGCGCCGTGCGCACCGTGTCTCCCAAGAATACGGCGAGCCCCATGTCTGGGGGGTCAAACAACCGAGGCAGCGCGTTCCCACACACGAGCTTGACTGCACTCGCGATGTCACCGATGTCAGGCTCCGAGGTGCTCTGCTCGGCCGGGTCCGGCGAGGTGCGCTCACGCTTCCAGATCTGCGAGGCGCGCTCAGTGATCTCAACTAGCTCGGCACGGTCGCCTGATCGCAGCCTCCCGCCAGCGAGCCAGCGCGACCCAGCTGCGAGCGTGGCCGCAGTGGCGCGCTCGAGAAGTTCCGCCTCGACGCTGAGCCGCTCCGTCCTGGTCTCGTCCCCGGCATCAGCGAAGTTATTGAGCATCTCGCGGTTCCACCGGACCTCTGGGAGGCTGGGCAGGTTCGACCTCGGGATCTGCTTGTCGGCGACCGTGTACCCGCGGAACCCCATGGGCGCACCAGCGGCATCCACCGCAACGCCGCGCACGACCTCCACGTCGGGGAACAGGGCGAAGTACAGGCGGCAGAGCTCGACGACGGCCTCGTGGGCGCCCTCATCCACACCCCCTTCGACGCAAAGCAGCTCGAAACTGAGGACCCGCTGCCCGGTACCGTCGATCACCTCATCGCCGATCTCGACGCCGATGACCCAAGGGTGGTCGCGTGCGAGCTCGAGGATGCGGTCCGGACCTCCCGCAGCGGCGACGGCCGCAGTCGCGACCGTCAGGCTCACCAGTCGTGCCGCGTCGATGAGCTGCGCCGTCTCGTACACTCCGACAGGCGGTGGCGCATGCTCCAGTGCCTTGTGTGCCACCTCATCCGCTGCCGGGAGCCCGCCGAGGGCGAGCAGCACCGCCGTTCCGTCTGCAGAGCTGGCGCACAACGTCGACTGATCGAGCACTTCGCTGGGAAGCTGTTCGAGCCAGGCGAACCGCAGGTCTGGCGGCTGCAGCTCGCGGAGCTTCGGGAGTGCCGACGCCAACCGGGGCTCGAACAGGTCGTTGAGCCCCCGGTCCTGGATCAGGGCCAGCCCGACGCCTGTGTGGCGGGTCGCAAGGGGTACTTCGTGGGCGTCGAGGACGTCGCGCGCCGTGGCGGCGTACTCCCGCAGCGCTGCGAGCCGCAGCCCCTCCAGGCAGCCCGCGAGGGTGGCCGGGCACGGGTCGGCGCCGAGCCGCTCGGTCAGGGCTGCGTAGGCGCCGGTGACCGTTAGGAGTCGTCTGGCGAGAAGGTCGGCAACCAGCGCGGGCAGGTCGGCGGAAGAGGTGCACTTCAGCGCCACCATCGCCGTCTCCTCCAGTGACGGTGGCGGGACCGAGTGGGTCGCAGCCTGGAGTGCCGCTGACCGGAGCCGGTGGAGACCGGCGACCTGGTTGGGTCCCACGGCGCGGACGAGATGCTCGTCTACGACGCGGACGAGCGCCCGCTGCACATCCTCGTCGCCGAGCTGGTACTCCTCGGCGAAGCGGCGCACGTCGACGGACGCTCCCGCGGACGCCGACAGCGACACGATCCGCAGCAGACGGAGCTCGGTGTCGCGGCCCTCCGCCCGCCGTCGCTTTACCTGCCTGGCGATGGTCTCTGGGAGCCGGTCGCCGGTGGTGAGGTAGTGCACGAACTCGAGGGTGAGTCCGTCGCTCTGGTCGAGCGCCTCGACCCAGCTCCCCGCGGACGTCGCACCCTCTTCCGCTAGCTGAGTCCAGATTGCCTCGGCGAGATCCTCGTCGAGCTGGGGGCGGATCACCACCGACTCAGGCGCCTCGACGAGGAGGTCGAGATCCTCCTCCCGGGTGGTTCCGAGGACATAGACCCCGTCGTGGTCGCGAGTGCGCTGGACGAGCGAGTCCCACATCGAGGCTCCGACGCGGCCAATGTCGTCGACGAGAAGGCCGACGGGTGCGTGGCGGGTAGCCCGGAGCGCTTCGGTGAGCTTGATCAGCTCGAAGACCGAGCCGTGCTCTCTCACGCGGATCCAGCGGACGAGGTCCTGCGTCGAGTGAGCGGCGAGATACGCCACCGCGGTCTTGCCGACGCCGGAGGGTCCGGTGATGACGGCGGTGCCGGTCCGCTCGAGCGTGTCGAGGCAGCGCCGGGTCTCGGCTGGCCTCTCCGTGACGAGCCCGGCTGCGATGTGGCCGGCGACGACATCAACACCGAGGTAGAAGGCAGGGTCGTTCTTCGGGGTCTCGAAGTCGATGAACTCGCACACCCCAGTGCGCAGCGGCGCCTCGATCGTGTCTGTGTCGACGAGACGCTGGCCCTCCTCGATGGTGCGCGCTGCCTCGTTCGGCGAGAACAGGCCAGGCCCCTTGCCGTCGGCCCGCTGGTCGACGAGCGCCCCGATCCTGGACAGGACCTGCCGGAACAGAACCTCCGCTTCGATCCGCTGAACCCCGAGGTGCTCCTCCAGGAGGCTCGTAGCGACAGCGGAGGGCGCCTCGACGAACAGCAGGTGCGACCGGGCCCGGAGGTCATCGGCATTCCGGCCGGCGGCCGAGGCGAGCGCGTCGAGCGCGTGGGCCGGGGTGGGAGCGACGTCTGCGAGGGAGCGGTCCAGGCCAGTTTCCTCGCAGCCCGTCGGCACACGATCGATGACGAGGCACACGCGGACATCGTCCTGGTCGAGCCTGTCGATCTGGCGAGCCCACACCTCGGCGAGCATGCGCATTATGTCCGCAGCGGTCAGATCCGCCGTCTGGCTCCGACGCGACCGGGCCTGGACCTCTAGGACCGGACCGGCGCCGTGCCTGACGGTGATGTCCTCGTCGGCCTCTGGGCTCACCGTCCACGGAGCGCTCTCCACGAAGCCGACGACCACGAGGGCGGCTGCAACCGCGTCCTGGTAACGGAAGCCCCGGCCAGCCCGCGCACCGCTGACCGCCGCCTTCTCCCGCGCCGCTGCCCCGGGATCTGAAATGGTGTTACCGCTTTCCGCCATGCCGCTCTCCGAGAGTTCAGGGCCAGCGCAACCCGCTGCGCATGCGGCCTCGAACCGTAGCGGCACAGGCATACCGAGATGGCGGGGTTTCGGCACGAAGGCGTTCTTCGCTCCCGTCGCGCCGCACTCCGATGGGGGCTGTCGGTTCAAACAGCTGCTGGGCACAATCCGGGCACAATTCCGATCGGTACCCGCCGGAACGCCCTGGTACGGGGCGGTACGTGACGGACGGTCCGGGACTCGTCCCAGCCCAGGAAACCGCAGGTCAAAACGACGAAACCCCCTCCGGAGAGGGGGTTTCCGTGGAGCGGACGACCAGATTCGAACTGGCGACCCTCACCTTGGCAAGGTGATGCTCTACCAACTGAGCTACGTCCGCGTTGCGGCTCAGCACCCTAGCAACCCGAGTCCACCGCGCTCAAAGACGACGCAGCTCAGGTGGAGGTGGCGAGCTCGAGCAGCGCGCGCACGCCATCGGGCAACGGCAGGCCGAGCGCCTCGGTGCGTCCGCGCTCGCTCATCTTGGGCAGCGTGCGACGCAGGACGTCAAGCGTCTTGTCCGGCCCCAGGTCGGCGGCCAGCGCCTCGGCCTGCGTCTGGAGGAAGGTGAGGCACAGGGCGTCCTCGTGCACCTGCACAGCCGGGTCCGACCCCAGGCCCTCCTTGCGGACGATGACGCCGACCCGGTCGATGACCTCGTCGTCGTAGCCGCAGGCCCGCAGGATCTCGCCTACCGCGGTGGCGTGGCGTCGCTTCTGCTCGGCCCGCCACCGCAGGTAGCCGGCCCGCCCGTCGGGGTAGTCGGCCCGCAGCAGCGTCCAGCGCCGCAGGTGGTGCGCCCGCGCGGCCAGGAGCTGGGCCTCCGTGGCCTCAGGGTCGAGCCGGTGCAACCACTGGGTCATGAGCTCGGCGTGCACCAGCTCCTTCGGCCGCTCGATGCCGTCGACCACCAGCGTGTGTGGGTCGTCGGCGTTGGCCGCGTCGATGGCGGCGACGGCGGCCAACAGCTGCTCGCCGTCGTAGGCCGGCGGCGCGGGATCGTCCACGAGCTCAGGCTTGCGGCGGGCGCAGGTCGACCCGCAGCACGAGGATGCCGTCCTCGATGGTGCCGGTGGCGTCGCCCAAGATGGCGAAGTCCTGGTAGTCGGTCTGGGCCTGGGCGATGAACTTCGTGCGCTCCCCGCCCGCCACCGGCGGCAGCGGTCGGTTCTTCACGGCCACGGCACGGTCGTGGAACCGCTTGATCATCGCGTCGAGATCCAACGGTTCAGCCATCGTTGCCCACCGTATCGTCCCCCGCCGCCTTGGCCTTGGCTACGAGGTCTTCGACGGTCACGATGGGCAGCGGGCCGGGGTCGAGAAGGGGCGCCAGCGTCGGAGCTGCGACGACAACGGGCTCGGCCGCCTCGACGTCGGCCACCATCGGCACCTCGGCCACGCCGACCGGTTCGATCGGCGGCGCAGGGTCGGCGGCCCCGACCACCTCGACCGGTGGCGCGACTGCG
>Ga0105047_10004582_pt1 | contig 24003 bp, 34 predicted proteins | sample MAT04_FD_78384 | JGI IMG/M metagenome (GOLD analysis project Ga0105047, IMG submission 78384) | Freshwater microbial communities from Lake Fryxell liftoff mats and glacier meltwater in Antarctica - MAT-04 (megahit assembly) | ecosystem: Environmental > Aquatic > Freshwater > Ice > Liftoff... | reverse complement strand
CCCACGACCGACGTTCTTGCGGACCTTCTTGACCTTCTTGCTCATATCCAGCGAACCTTTCTGTTCCGGGTGTTCGCCCCACTCGGGACGGATCGGAGCGACCAGACACTTTCACCAGACCCAACCACCAACGGCCAGCCACCAACCCGCCAGCATCCACCGAAAACCAGCCCAGAAGCGCCCGGGCTTTAACCCTTGACGCCCTTCTTGCCAGCGACGGTCTTGCGGCGACCCTTACGTGTTCGCGCGTTGGTCCGCGTCCGCTGGCCACGCACGGGCAGGCCCTTGCGGTGACGCTCGCCGCGGTACGACCGGATTTCCTTGAGACGCTGCACGTTCTGTCCGACCTGACGGCGGAGCGCACCCTCGACCAGATACGTCGCATCAATGATCGAGTTGATCCGCGCCACGCCCTGCTCATCGAGCTGATTGGCCCGCAGATCGGGATCGATCTTGGCCTCGGTGAGGATGTCCTTGGCAAACTTCGGGCCCACCCCGTGGATGTACTGCAGCGCGAAGTAGATCTTCTTCTTCTCAGGAACGTCGATGCCAGCAATACGGGGCACGGTGGAACTCCTCAATGCTCTCGAACACCGGAATCCGCCCAGACTCCCTTTCAGGACGCCCGCAGCGCAACCGGATCAATCACTTAGCCTTGGACCTGCTTGTGCTTGGGGTCCGCCTTGCAGATCACGCGGACCTTCCCCTTGCGGCGAACGATCTGGCAATCCTTGCAGATGCGACGGACGGACGCGCGAACCTTCACGGGTAAGCCCCTTGAGTGACAGGAAACTTCAACAAATCCCCACCGCTACTCGGCGGGTCGAGATGATAGACCACCCTCACCCCCAAGTCACGAGCCCCAACAAATCCTTCCCAACGAGTTTTCGAGTGTCAGACTCCCCGTCCCCCGCGCCGGTGCCCATCCGCCGGGCGAACAGGCGGCGGATCCCCCGCTGGCTAGTGTCGGAACGTGATGCGGGCCTTGGTGAGGTCGTACGGGCTCATTTCCACCGTCACCCGGTCGCCGGGCAGGATGCGTATGTAGTTCATCCGCATCTTGCCCGACACATAGGCCAGGACGAAGTGATTGTTGGGCAGCTTGACCCGGAACTGCGCATTGGGCAGGGCCTCGGTCACTTCCGCTTCCAACGTGATTTTGTCGTCTTGTTTGGGCATAAGGCGCGTTTCGGGCGGCGAACCTGGGCATAGCCCAGGCCGGGAGAATCGGAGCACCAGCACACGCCCTCCGCAGGAAACCGCGGCGGGCAAACGTTGTCACATCGGGGAGCGGTTGGACTGGATCCGGCCTTCGTCGCCCAGGAAACCCGCGTAGTTGCGCATCAGCAGGTTGGCCTCGACGCGCTGCACAAAGTCCAGCACCACCGCGACGCTGATGAGCATGCCCGTGCCGCCGATGAACTGGGCCACGTTGAACGGGATGCCCATCGCCTTGGTCGCCACCATCGGCACGACGGCAATGCACGCCAGCATCGTCGCGCCCACGAACGTCACGCGCTCCATGACCGTTTCGAGGTATTCGGCCGTCCGCGGCCCGGGCCGCAGCCCTGGGATGAACGAGCCGTTATCGCGGAGCTGCTTGGACATCTCCTCGGGATTGAACTGCACGGTGATCCAGAAGTACGCGAAAAAGTAGATCAGGATCGACTCGAAGATGATGTAGGGAAACTCCCCGATGCTGAAGTTGTCCTGGAGCCACTGCATGGTCCCGGTCCACCACCCCGCAGCCCCCGCCGCGGCGGCCTGCTGGTGCAACATCCCGAAGATCACCGACGGGAAGATCATCAACGAACTGGCAAATATTACCGGCATGACGCCTGAATGGTTCACTCGCAGCGGCAGATACGACCGCTGCCCGCCGAAGACCTTCCGCCCGCGCGTGTGCTTGGCCTGCTGCACGGGGATCCGCCGCTGCGCGATCGTCATCAGCACACAACCGGCCACGATGGAGACGAACGCGCCGATCAAGAACGCCAGGCCCAGCCAGCCCATCATGGCCTCATTGCCGGGCTCGAAGTTGTCCCACACCCACATCGCCGCCCCGGGCATGTGGGAAACGATCCCCGCCATGATAATCAGCGATACGCCGTTACCAATCCCGTACTTGTCGATCTGCTCGCCCAGCCACATCAAGAACACCGTGCCCGCCGTCAGCGCCACTATGCCCATCACCCACCACACCGGGTTGGACGCCCATTGGGCATAGACCATCGCGTCCTTGCCGGCCGTGATGTATTGGAGCCAACCGGTGGCCTGGACCACGCACAGCGCGATGGTCGTGTAGCGCGTCCACTCCAGGATCTTCTGCCGGCCCGTCGGGCCTTCTTCCTGCAGCTTCTTCATCCGCGGCGAAACCGCCGTCAGAAGCTGGAAGATGATCGAAGCTGAGATGTAGGGCATGATGCCCAGGCCGAAGATCGTCGAGTGGCTGAAGGCACCACCCGAGAACATGGCCATGAACTGAGCAACCCGGCCAAAGGCCGTATCGCCCTCGGTGGCCTGTTGGAACGCCCGGGCCAGAGCCTCCTGGTTCACGCCCGGCAGGGGGATCCAGAAACCAATGCGGTAAACCGCCAGCATCCCGAGCGTGAAGAGGATCTTGTTCCGCAGTTCGGGAACCTTGAACACGTTGAGCAAAGCCTGAATCGCAGCGGGCATGGTGTCCTTCGTTTGGTCAAAATAACCGCCTCAGACCGAACCTGATGAGAAGAGATGATAGGCGTGCAGGCACCGCCCCTTGGCGTTCAACAGGTACCGCCATGTCACTCCCCAGCCCTCGGCGCCCGCCCAATCCGGCGTCACCACTCATAGCCGCGGTCCTCGGCGCCGCGGTAGAGGGCCGTGAGGACAAGAACCTGAGCTTCGTTGGCCTCGAAGGTGCGGGCATCCCCGCCTACCTCAACTCGCACCAACGCGGCATTGAGTTGTGCGGTCATGCGTGCCTTAGTACTGATCGATCAGCGCGGCATGCAGTTCCATGACCTCTGCCTTGGTCACGAATCGAGGCTGACCAATCTTGAGCGACACGCTCACTGCGCAAGCTTCTTCAACGTGTTCGGATAGTGCCTGTTGAGGTACGCCAACGCGTCCATAAAGTCCTTGGCCGGGCCGCACTCGCGATCGCGGATCAGCATCGCGATGTACACAGGAACCCTTAGCCCGAGCTTACTCGCCTGCTGCTGCAGCACCTGGTATTGCTGCGCCGGGAGTTCGACTGTGCGGGGCTTGTCCACAAGATCATAATGCCGCGAGATTGCGGGCAAATCAACGATATTCGTCGAGCCATCCCGCCCTCACTCCCACTCAATCGTCGCCGGCGGCTTGCTCGATATGTCGTACACCACCCGGTTCACACCACGCACCTCATTAATGATCCGGCTTGAAATCCGCGCCAGCAGCTCGTGCGGCAACCGTGCCCAGTCCGCCGTCATGAAGTCCTCCGTCGTCACGGCCCGCAACGCCACCACGCTGTCGTACGTTCGGCCATCGCCCATTACCCCCACCGACCGGATCGGGAGCAGCACCGCGAACACCTGGCTCGTTTGCCGATACAGCCCCGCCGAGATGATCTCTTCGAGTAAAATCGCGTCGCACGCACGCAAGAGGTCGCAGCCCGGCTTGGTCACCTCGCCCAGCACACGCACGGCCAGCCCCGGACCGGGGAACGGGTGCCGCCAGATCATCGCCTCCGGCAAGCCCAGCACCTCGCCCAGCTTCCGCACCTCATCCTTAAACAAGTCCCGCAGCGGCTCGATCAGCTCAAAGCCAATGTCCGCCGGCAACCCGCCGACGTTGTGGTGCAGCTTGATCCCCGCGGCCGTGCCGGCCTGCCCGTGGCCCGATTCGATCACGTCGGGATAGAGCGTGCCCTGAGCTAGGAACTTGGCCCCCTTGCTCTCCCTCGTCGCGCCACTGGCGGCCTTGAACACATCAATGAACCGGTGCCCGATCCGACGCCGCTTCTCCTGCGGATCGGTCACGCCCGCCAGATCCGACAAGAACTCCGCCTCCGCATCCACCACCCGCAGGTCCACATGGAAATGATCGCGGAAGGTCGACTCCACCAGCCGCCGCTCGTGCAGACGCAGCAAGCCCGTGTCTACAAAGATGCACGTGAGCTGATCACCGATGGCCCGGTGCAGGAGCGCCGCCACGACGGCCGAATCCACCCCGCCAGACAAACCACAGATCACCCGCTCCCGGCCCACCAGCGCCTTGATCCGCTCCACCGTCGAGCCCAGGAAATCCGCCATCTGCCAGTCGCCGCGGCAGTGACAGATTTCATACAGAAAGTTCTGGATGATCGTCCCGCCCTGCGGCGTATGCGTCACCTCAGGATGGAACTGCACGCCGTAGAACCGCCGACCATCGCGCTCGATCGCGATGGCCGCGAGCGGGCAAGTCGGCGTCGAAGCCAGCACCTCCAGCCCCTCGGCCGTCTTCGACCCCGCCGCCGACACCCCCACCTGGTCGCCGTGGCTCATCCACACGATCGTTGACTCCGGCATCGCTTTGAGCAGGCCACGCGCGGATCGCACATCGATCGCCGACCGCCCAAACTCGCGATGGTCGGCTCGCTTCACGTCAAAGCCCATCTGCTGGCAGGCCAGTTGCATCCCGTAACAGATGCCCAGCACCGGCACGCCCAGATCCATGATCGCCGGGTCGCACACCGGCGCGCCGGCTTCATACACGCTCGCCGGCCCCCCAGAAAGGATGATCCCCTTGGGCTTGAGCGCGCGAATCTCCGCCAAGGACGTTCGCGGGGCAATCAGCCTCGAAAACACCCCCGCTTCGCGCACCCGTCGCGCGATCAACTGGGCCGTTTGGCCGCCGAAATCCAGGATCAGCACCTCTTCACGGTCGGTCGCGGTCGCCATGGCGGAGCGTAAGCGCCCCGCCGTTCGCTGTCCTCTTGCAACACGTAGCTGGACAATCCGCTAGACTGCGAGCATGCTGGTTCGCGTGTCTGCGATCATCTTGTTGGCGGCCACCGGCGGGTGCTCTGGGCCCGGCCTTCAGGCCGGCTTCGGTTCGCCCGATCCCGCCAGCGAGTTGCACGCGATCGCCCCCGCCGTCGCCAGAAACGACCCGGCCGCCCTCCCCGACCTGATCCGCCTGCTCGAAAGCGACGATCCAGCGGTGCGTATGCTCTCCCATCGGGCCCTGGAACGGCTGACCGGGCAGACCCTGGGCTACGAGTTTTCCGCCCCCCTGCCCGCACGTCAGGAAGCCATAGCCCGCTGGCAGACTTGGATGCAAGAGCAAGCCGCCAGCCCGACACCCACGTCGACTGACAACTCTTTGCCCACCGCCCCCGCCGATGACGCTTCGCCTTTTGCCGACCAGATGACGCAGCCGCAACCGCCCTCTCAGTGAGCGACCCTTTGATGAGCGAGCCAGCCGAGATCCGCGTCGAGGTTCGATCCAACCCGCTCTACCTGAGCGGCATGCGCGAGATGGTCTCCTCCGTCGCCCGACGGCTCGGCTTCACCGACGAGGCCTGCGGCCAGCTCGCCCTCGCCGTCGACGAAGCCCTCTGCAATGTGATCAAGCACGGCTACCAAAAACTCCACGACCAACCCATTTGGATCGCGCTGGAACCCATCGGCGGCGTCGGCACCCCAGAAACCATCAGCAAAACCGGCAACCCCACCCAAGGCCTCCGCATCGTCATCGAAGACGAAGCCCGCCAGGTCGAGCCCGCCCAGATCAAGGGCCGAAGGCTCGAAGATATCCGCCCCGGGGGCTTGGGCGTACACATCATCCACGAGGTCATGGACGAGGTCCGCTACGAAAAACGCGAAGACAAGGGCATGCGTCTCATCATGGTGAAGATGCGCCGTTCTCCATCCCCCTCCGCGGCCCCCTCCGCCAAGGCCGACGGCCAACAGACTGATCCCTCAGCCACCACGGCGTGACCCCAGGAGTTTCGACTGTGCTTGATCCCGATGCCGGCTTTCTCCAGGTCTCCAGCCAAGCCACCGGCGACACCACCGTCGTGAACCCCGTCGGCGACATCGATCTCACCGGCTCCCCGGCCCTGCGCTCCGAGCTCAAACGCGTCTTCGACACCAAGCCCGCCCGCATCATCGTCGACCTGATCCAGGTCCCTTATATGGACTCCAGCGGCGTCGCCACGCTTGTCGAAGCCATGCAGCTCTCACGCCGCGCCAAGTCCAAACTCCTCCTGTGCAACCTTCAGGACCGCGTCCGCGGGATCTTCGAGATCGCCAAGCTCGACATGGTCTTCACCATCGTCGCCGACCTCCCCGCCGCCCTCAAGGCCTGAGCCCTGCCGCGGTGAAAGCCCCGCAAGCCACCATCGGCTATGCTCAGCGCGATGCCCGCCGACTCCTCCCCCAACGAACCGCGCGGCCTTGCCCGCCCCCTGGCCGCCATCGGGGCCAAGACCAACGAAACGCTCGCCCAGATCGGCGCCGCGTTTCTCCTCCTCGTCGAGGTCTGCCGCTGGATCATCCGACGCTTCACACGCCGCAAGGTCCGCCTCGGCCGACCCGCCTTGATCAGCCAGATGGTCCGCATCGGCGTCCGCTCCGTCGGGATCATCTCCCTCGTTTCCGGCTGCGTCGGGCTCATCCTCGTCCTCCAGATGGCCCCGCCTCTCGATGAGTTCGGCCGCAAGGACCTGGTCGCCAACATCGTCGGCGTCGCCGTCCTCCGCGAACTCGGCCCGCTCATCGCTGCCATCGTCCTCACCGGCTTCGCCGGCGCCGCCATCGCGGCGGAGATCGGCACCATGGTCGTTGGCGAAGAGATTGAAGCGCTCGAAGCGCACGCCCTCAACCCCATCCGGTTTCTGGTCGTCCCCCGCGTCGTCGCCACCGTCATCTCCATGACCTGCCTGGCCGTCATTGCCAACGTCGTCGCCGTCTCCGCCGGGCTGGGCATGGCCATTGTCTTCCTCGAGATCAGCTACCAAACCTACGTCGACAACCTGCTCGACCAGATCAAGCTCGTCGACTTCCTTACCGGCATCGGCAAGGCCACCATCTTCGGCCTGCTCATCGGCCTCATCGCCTGCAACAACGGTCTCAAAGTCACCGGTGGCGCCGCCGGCGTCGGTAAAGCCACCACCGACACGGTTGTGCAGTCGATCGTCGCCATCATCATCGCCGACTTGATGTTCACGACCGTCTTCTACACCCTCAAGCTCACCTGATCGAGTTCAACCGCTCGCCACCGGGGCGGCGCGGACACGGACCTCGCTCGTTCAAAAGCGCGAACATCCAAAGAAAAACGCACCGGCCGGGCTGGTCCCTTCGGTGCGTTTGGTCGGCGATTGGATGGACTCGATGAACTCCGTCAACCCGTGACGCCGTGTGCCGATCAAGCCTCGGTGTCGAGCTTGGGCTGCATACCGGCCTTGCGGCCGCGCTTGAGCTTCTTGGTCAAGTTCTTGGGCCTGCGGTCCTCGCTGTTGCGATCGACACCGCGCACCATGTCGCGGCGCGTGCCGGTCTCATCAACCTTGCCGCCGGCGTCGATGATCGCCTTGCGGGCGGGGGTCGAGAGACGGTTGGCCGAGACGTCGAGCTTGACCTTCAAGCCACCCTCGGGCAGCTCGCCGAGGATCTTGAGGTTGCGGCTCTTGTCACGGATCAGGCCCGCTTCAATGAGCGTGTCGGTGTTGACCTTGCCGCCCGTGAGGAACAGCGGGTGAGCGACGATGTCGGCGATGTTGACGGCCCAGAAGGTCGTCTCGAACTTGACGTTGGAGAAGCCGTACTTGCGGATGCGGCGGAAGAGCGGCATCTGGCCGCCTTCAAAGCCGGCGCGACGCGCCGTACCCGAGCGCGAGCCCGCACCCTTCTGACCGCGACCCGAGGTCTTACCCGAGCCTGAACCGCGGCCGCGACCAACACGCTTGCGGTTTTTGTAGGTGCCGGCCTTGGCGGTGATGTCGTGGATCATCATGGTGAATACTCGTGAGAAGAAGGCTGGACTAGAGAGACTGAGGCGGCTTGCAGGCCGGACGCGAGACGGCAACGGTCGAAACAGTGATCAATGAACGAATCGACGATGACGGTCAGGATGCTGCGGGCGCATCGCCCGCCGGTGCCGCGGGTGCCGCGACCTCGGCCGGGCCGCTGCGATCGCCACCACCTCCGCCACCACCACCACCACCACCGCCACCACCACCGCCGCCGCCGCCACCACCGCCCCCACCACCACCCCGAGGACCACCGCGACCGCCGCGGGGGCCGCCGCGACCACGACCACCGGCGCGATCGCCGACGGTGTTGACGGGGCCCTTGGGCCGGTCGCCGCGCTTGGCAGCGGGGAGGAAGGCCTTACCGGCCTCGATCTTCTCATCGATCAGCGTGCGCTCGAGCGTTTGGCCGCGGAGCGCTGAGATCTGAGCGGGCGTGCGGAACTGGCTGATGGCGTCGAACACAGCCTTGAGGACGTTGACGGGGTTGGTGTTCCCAAAACACTTGGTGATGCAGTCGCTGATCCCGGCCAGTTCCAGCACCGCGCGGACGACAGTGCCGGCGACGACGCCGGTACCGGGCGCGGCGGGGATCAGGCGGACGGAGGCGGAGGAGAAGCGGCCCTGCACCTCGTGGTGGATCGTCGTGCCGTTGCGGGGCATGCCGATGAGCTTCTTCTGGCCGTCCTTCTGGGCCTTCTCGATGGCCTGGGGGACTTCCTTACCCTTGGCGTAGCCGAAGCCGACCTTCCCGTTGCGGTCGCCGACGACGACGAGCGCGCCGAAGGAGAACCGACGGCCACCCTTCACCGTCGCCGACGTGCGGTACACGCCGATGGTCGTCGACTCGATTTTACGTGATTCGTCAAGCAACTCAGCCATGGGGAGATCTCAATGAGCGAGCGGAGCGGAGGACGTTGAAGACCGGCGGAAACTCTGGAGACGCGATCAAAGACTCACGATCAGAACAGCAGGCCTTCCTTGCGGGCGGCGTCGGCCAAAGCCTTCACCCGGCCGTGGAACCGGAACCCGCCGCGATCAAACGCGACGGCCTGGACACCCGCGGCCTTGGCCCGCTTGGCCACCAGCAGGCCCACCGCGGCGGCCGCGGCGGAGTTGCCCGTGTTCTCGAGCTTGAGCTCGGTATCGAGCGACGACGCCTGCGCCAGCGTCTTGCCCGCGAGGTCGTCGATCACCTGAGCATAGATGTGGTTGAGCGAGCGGTAGACGCTCAGCCGCGGGCGGCCCGGCAGGCCCTCCACGCGCTTGCGGATGCCGATGTGCCGGCGGGCTCGACGAACGGATTTGTTCTTGGCCTTGTCCATGGGTCCGATCCATTGAGCCGCGTCGTACTGTGCCGACGCGGGGTGCGTGCGAGTCGTGCCCGAGCCGGAGCCCGGGAGTGATGAACAACCGATCAGGCGGCGCCGAAGGCCTTGCCGCTCTTGCGCTTGATGACTTCCGTGAGATACTTGACGCCCTTGCCGTTATACGGCTCGGGCTTGCGGGCCGCCCGCATCGTCGCGGCAAACTGGCCCACCATCTGCTTGTCAGCACCGGAGACGCGGACGATCTGCTTGTTCTTCTCGTCGAGCGCGACCTTGAGTTCCTTGGGAATGTCCATCATCACCGGGTGTGCGTAGCCCACGACCAGCTTGAGCTTGGGCCCGGTGATCGTCGCGGACCAGCCGACGCCGACGATCTCCATGTCCTTCTGGTAACCCTTCGTCACGCCCTCGACGGCACACGCGATCAGCGCCCGGGTGCTGCCCCACAGCGCGGCCACGCCGGGCTTGGCCAGGTCGGCCTCGCTCACCGTGACCACGACCGACTTCTCACTCTCGGTCCAGGTGACCTTGACCGCGGGCTTGAACTTGACGGTGAGGTTGCCCAGAGGGCCACCGACCGAGCAGACGCCGTCCTTGACGGCGATCGTCACTTTGTCTGGAACCGTGATGGGCTTGCGACCGATGCGGGACATAAGTAAGGCTCCGGGGCCGAAAACTGGCGATGAGGCAGGCCGTGTGGCGTGAATGGGCTTAATCGATGACGCAGATGAGCTCGCCGCCGACCTTCTCCGTGCGGCACTTGCGATCCGAGAGCACGCCCTTGGACGTGGAGACGATGGCGATGCCCAGGCCCTGCAAGGGGCGTGGGAGTTCTTCGACGCGGGAGTAGACTCGGCGGCCGGGCTTGGAATGCCGAAGGATGTTGTTGAGCACGCGCTCGCCGCGCGGGCCGTACTTGAGCTTGATATTGATCGTGCCCGAGCGGCCGTCGTCCTTGACCTCGTAGCCCTCGATATAGCCCTCGTCGCGCAGCACATCGGCGATGCCGCGGCACACGCGCGAGTTCAGGCACTGGACGGTCTTGGCCTTGTTCCGCAAGGAGTTGCGGATGCGGGTCAGCATGTCTGAGATGGGGTCGTTGAAGGACATGGCGGGTTCCGTGCGTGACTGCTGAGACTGAAAATGATTCGGTGAGGAGAACGACTCGGGACGCTGATTACCAGGACGACTTGCGCATGCCGGGGATCTTCCCCTCGAGCGCCAGCTTGCGGAGCATGATCCGCGAGATCCGGAACTTGCGGTACACCCCGCGCGCCCGGCCCGTCAACTGGCAGCGACGGACGATGCGCGAAGAAAACTTCGGGGGGCGGTTCGACTTGGCGGTCTGGGCTTTGGTGGCCATGGTCGTTGCTCGGTCTGCGGGCTAAAGGCGGAAAATCGATTCAGGGAAACGGCGGGACTCGACTCAGGACACCGAAGCGACCGTCTTCTGACGGCCAACCTTTTCGTCCTCGGGACGGCGGAAGGGGAAGCCCAGCTCCGCCAGGATGAACTTGGAGACCTCGGGCGTCGAACCCGAGAAGGAGAAGTTGATGTTCATGCCGTGCGTGAACGTCGCATCGGCCATGTTGATCTCGGGGAACACGCCCTGCTCCGTCAAGCCGCAGGAGTAGTTGCCCTGCTTGTCGAAGGCGTTTTCCTTGAGGCCGCGGAAGTCCTTGATACGCGGGCAGGCCAGGTTGATGAACCTGTCGAGGAAGTGCCACATCCGGTCGCGACGCAGCGTGACCATCGCGGCCGTCTCCAGGCCCTCGCGCACCTTGAAGTTCGACACGCTCTTCTTGGCCTTGAGCACGATCGGCTTCTGGCCCGTGACCTTCACGATCGTGTCCAGCACCGTCGTCCTGACGTTCGCGGGCAGCTTGGCACCCTCGAGGTGACGGCCCATGTTCACGTTCACCACAATGCTCAAAAGCTTGGGGTGCTGCATCGGGTTGGCCAGGCCAAACTGGGCGGCCAGCTTGGGCTTGACCTCGGCCTTGTAGCGAGTCAATAAGCGGGGCTCGACGCGCGGGCCGCGAGTGTCTTCGCCGTCGTCGGTCTGGGCAGCCTTGGGGCCCTTGGGCTTGCCGGCGTTCTTGGCGCGGGCGGCATCGGCCTTGGCGGAGGGCGGCTTGGCGCCCGCCTTGGGCGCGGCGTCCTTACCGGCGGGTTGCCCTGGCTGCTTCTTGGGATCTTTCTCGTTCGACATGGTGAGCTACCTCGATACAAAGCTAGCGGGCGGCCGCGGAAAACTCTCGGACAACACTGACGCTGGACCTACTTGTTGGACGGGCCGCGGACCACGCCCAGTTCCGCCCCGCCGCGGGCGGCGACACGGACCTTGGAACCATCCGCCTTGATCACGAAACGCACGCGGGTGGGCTTGCCATCCACCACCGGCGAAACGTTGGACATGTGGATCGGTTCTTCACGCTGGATAACCGCGCCCTGAGGGTTGGTCCGCGAAGGCTTGACGTGCTTGGTGCGGAGGTTGATCCCCTCCACCACCACGCGGTCCTCCTTGGTGATGATCTCTTTGATCCGCCCGAGCTTGCCCTTGTGGGACCCGGACGTCACGATGACTTGATCGCCCTTGCGAATGTGACGCGCCATATCAGATCACCTCCGGAGCGAGCGACACGATCTTCATGTAGTTCTTGTCGCGGAGCTCGCGCGCCACGGGCCCGAAGATGCGGGTGCCTTTGGGGTTCCCGTCGTCCTGGATCAGGACCACGGCGTTCGAATCAAACTTCACGTACGAGCCGTCCGCACGACGCTGCGACTTGGTCGTCCGCACCACCACCGCCTTGGACATGTCGCCGGCCTTCACGTCCGCGCCCGGCAACGCCTTCTTGATGGACACGAACACCCGGTCGCCGATCCCGGCGATCTTGCGGGTGAACTTGCCCGTCGCGGTCGAGCCGCCGTAGACGCGGATCACGTAGGCGATCTTCGCCCCGCTGTTGTCCGCTACTTCGCACCGTGTTTCCTGTTGCAGCATGGGTCGGTCCTTGCGACGCTCGGGGCCCCTCACGGGCCCCGGCGAATCGGGTCAGTTCTTCTTGGCGGCGGGCTTGGTCACGGGAGACTTGGTCACAGTGGGCTTGGCGACGGCGGGCTTGGCCCCACCCGGAGCGGCCGCAGCAGCAGCGGCGGCGGCCGCGGCGGCCACCTCGTCCAGCGGCGTCGTCACCGTCTGGAAACGCTGCTCGGGACCCTTCCGAACCACGCGGACGAGCGTCCAACGCTTCGTCTTGCTGATCGGGCGGCACGGAGCGATCTCCACCATGTCACCCAGGCGCGATTCGTTCTTCTCGTCGTGGGCGTGGATGACCGTCCGCTTCGACACGTACTTGCCGTACTTGGGATGCTGAGACTGCCAGTTGATCACAACCTTGCGCGACTTGGAGCGCTTGTCGGATTCCACCACGCCCACGCGGGTGATCACGGTCTTCTTGGTCTCGGGCTGGGCGGTCGTGCTCATAAACAGGCTTCTCGTAATCGTGCGGCGGACTCAGACTCACTTCTTAGCGGCGGCGCTCTTCTTGCTGCGGGCGGAGACCTTGGTCGCGGGCTTGGCGGAGGCCGCCTTGCTCGCCTTCGATACCCGCTTGACGGGCATGGCCTTGGGGGGCTTGGGCGCGCGAACGGGCTTGGGGGACTTGGCGTGACGACGGGCGGCCTGCTCTGTCAGCAGCCGCGCGATGTCCTTGCGGATCTTGCGGAACTGCGACGTGTCCTCCACTTTCTCGGTCGTCGCCTGCACGCCCAAAGTGAACACCCTCTCACGGAGATTCTTGATCTCGGCCTTGAGCTGGTCGTCGCCGAGTTTTCGAACTTCAGTACCGGTCATAGGTCGATTCCAAAGGGTCCAGATTCACGTCCATCCAAACAGTCTTCCAAACAATCGAGACATTCAACTATTATCACACCGCAATGCGGCGCATCACCAGTCGGGTCTGCACCGGCATCTTGTTGGCGATGCGGACGAACACCGAACGGGCCGTGGACTCGTTCACGCCCGCCAGCTCGAACAGCATCGTCCCGGGCTTGATGCGGGCCGCCCAGTAATCCACGTCGGCCTTGCCGGTACCCATCCGGGTTTCCAGCGGTTTCTTGGAGATCGGCTTGTCCGGGAAGACGCGGATGAACAGCTTGCCTTCGCGCTTGAGGAAGTGCTGGGCGGCGACGCGACCAGCCTCGATCACCTTGCCCGGCAGCCAGCAGCCTTCCAGAGCCTGCAGGCCGTAGTCGCCGAAGGCCACGTAGTTCCCCTTGGTCGCCTTCCGCGGACGGACGCGGCGGAACTCCTTGCGGAACTTCACTCGTTTGGGCATCAAGGGCATCGACAAACTCCAGAACCGAAACACACTTCCAAACCACGCGCCAAACACTTCAACAAACGATCTTCAATCCACCAACCCTGACCGGCAGCCTCGGGCCTTACCGGCGGCCGCGGGCCTTCGTCCGCGTACCAGCGGCCTCGGGCGTCTCGGGCGCCTGCTCCGCCTCGTAGAGACCCTTGAAGATCCACACCTTGCAGCCGATCGCGCCATATGACATGAACGCCTCGGCGAATCCGTGATCGATATTGGCCTGCAGCGTCGAGAGCGGCAGCGAACCAATGCGCACCTGCGCGTCGCGGCTCATCTCGGCTCCACCCAGACGACCCGCCAGCACGATCCAAACACCCTTGCCGCCGGCCTGCATCACGGCCTCGGCCTTCATCTTGATCGCACGACGGAACGCCACACGCTTGCGAAGCTGCTCCGCCACGCCCTCGGCCACCAGCTGCGCGTCCATATCCGGGTTCTTGATCTCGATGATCGAGATAGAAACCTTCCGCCCTGTCATGTACTGCAACTCTTCGGTGATCCGGTCCACCTCGGCGCCCTTGGGGCCGATGACCAGGCCCGGGCGGGCCGACTTGACGATGACCTTCAGTTCTTCACGCGTCCGCTCGATGTGCACATCGGACACGGCGGCGTAGGGCGGCTTGCGGTTGAGCCGCTGATCGATGAACTTGCGGATCTTGTAGTCTTCAACGAGCAGCTCGCCGAAGAGGGCCTTGGGGGCATACCACCGGCTCTTGTGGGGCTCGGTGATGCCGACGCGCATGCCGTATGGGTGGGTCTTCTGTCCCATTAGTTCTTGTCCTCCAGCGCGATCGTGATGTGAGCCAGACGCTTGAGGATCCGGTGGGCGCGCCCGCGGTCCTTCTCCTTGAATCGCTTCAGACGCGGGCCGTCGTCCACTCGGCTCTCCGTCACCACCAAGGACATCGTGTCCGCGTTCACCTGCTCCGCGTCATTGATCGCGGCCTTGAGCGCCTTGCGAACATTGACCGCCGCACGCTTGGTGTTGAACGCCAGCAGGTTCTCGGCAACCAGGATGTCCTTGCCCTTGATCAGGTCGGTCAAGAGCTTGGCCTTGCGCGGGCTCCCGCGGTGGTGCATCAGGACCGCCGTGAACTTGGCGATCTTGGCCACGTCCGCCTGCAACGTGTCGGCGAGCTTCTTGATGTCCTCATGGCGGCAGCGCGGGTGGTCGCGACCGATCATCCAGTTGCGGACCGCCGAGGCGGCCCGCTCGCCCTTGAGCCCGTCGCGCTCCACCGCCTGGGCGAGCTGCGCGACCGTCACGCCCTTGGCGGCGGCAAGCTTGGTCAGTTTGATTCCGGCGATACGCATGGGTGGTCCTTGCAAATCCGCCCCCGGTCAAACCCGGAGGCCGACGGTCACTTCTTGGGAGACGCGGCCGAAGTCGGTCCGCTCTTGCCGCCTTCGACGATGCCTTCCTTCTTGTTGGTGTGGCCCTTGAACGTCCGCGTCGGCGAGAACTCGCCGAGCTTGTGCCCCACCATGTCCTCCGTCACGAATACGTCCATGAACAGACGGCCGTTGTGCACCTTGAACGTGTGACCGATGAACTCGGGCACCACCGTGCACGCGCGACGCCACGTCTTCAGCGGCTCACGCTTGTTCGTCTGGTTGAGCTTCTCCACCCTGCGGTAGAGTCGCTCGTCCACATACGGTCCCTTTTTCAGACTACGGCTCATGGTGTGTTCCCAACCAACCCTGTTCAATGTCCTCTAGACCGACCTCTGCTCTTACTTGCTCACCTGGCCGTAACGCTTGCTCACGCGGCGGCGGATAATCATCTTCGTCGAGTGCTTCTTCTTGTCACGCGTCCGGCCACCCTTGGCCAACACGCCCGTCGGACCGCACGGCGGGCGGTTGCCCTTCGACCGGCCCGAACCACCACCCAGCGGGTGCGCGTTGTGGCTCTTCGAAACGCCACGGTTGATCGGACGACGACCCAGGTGACGCATCCGCCCGGCCTTGCCCCAACGCACGTTGATCTGATCCGAGTTGCCCACTTCGCCGATCGTGGCCCGGCACTCAAAGTGCACCAGCCGCGTCTCGCCCGAGGGCAGCACCAGCGTCGCGTATTTGCCTTCCTTGTTCGTCAGCCGGGCGTACATCCCAGCCGACCGGCACATCTGCGCCCCGCGGCCGGGGATCAACTCCACACAGTGCACCGACAAACCCGTCGGAATGAACTTCAGCGGCATGCTGTTGCCCACCTTCGGATCGCTCGCCTGCTCCGTCGACGACACCAGCACATCGCCCACCTTCATGCCCACCGGCGAGACGATGTAACGCAGCACGCCGTCGGGATACTCAAGCAACGCGATGTGCGAAGTGCGGTTGGGGTCGTACTCGATCGCCACGACCTTACCGGCCATGCCGTCGCGGTCAGACCGGCGGAAGTCGATCTTGCGATACTGACGCTTGGCACCGCCGCCGCGGCCACGCGAGGTGATCTTGCCCGAATAGTTGCGACCGCCGCTCTTGGTCAGCGGACCCGTCAGCGACTTCTCCGGCTTGGAGCGCGTCACCTCGGTGTTCATGTTCACAGAGGAGAACCGGCGGCCGGCACTCGTCTTGTCGTATATGCGGATCGGCATAGGTCTGTTCCTGCTCGCGGAGGCCCGATTCACCAATCAACGTTCACTCGCCAAACGACTCAACCAAACAACCAACCCCAACACCTCACTCAGAACAACTCGATCTTCTGGCCTTCCTTGATCGACACGGTCGCCTTCTTCGTGATCAACCCTACCACGGCACCAAACTTCAGCCGCCGGTCCTTGGCCTGACGCAGCGAAGTGTTGATCTTCACCACCTTGACCTTGTACAGGTCCTCGATAGCCTTGACGACGTCGTCCTTGGACGCACGCACATCGACCTCGAAGCTGTAACGGTTATGTTCGTTCATCGCGTACGTCGACTTCTCGGAGAGCAGCGGACGCTTGATGATGTGGATCGCGTGCATCAGTTATTCTCCGACTTGGCCGCGCCCATGGGGCTGACCTTGGCCGACTTGCCAGTCTGGCTCGACGGACCGGTGAGCCACGCCTCCAGGTCGGCCTTGCTGATGACCAGGAAGCGGTGATTGAGCATGTCAAACGCCGTGAGCTGGTCGGGGCGCGTAAGCGTCAACTGCTCGACGTTCTGGGCCGCCCGACGCGTGTGACCCGCGGAGGCCGAGATGGCCAGGAGCGCGGTCTTGTCGACCTTGATCGCTTCCAGGAACATCACGACGTCTCTGGTCTTGGGGGTCGCAAACGCGAGGTCGTCGATGATCCGGACCTCGTTGTCAACCAGCTTGGCCAGAAGGGCGTTGCGGTTGGCCTTGCGGCGCATCTTCTTGGGCATGTCCAGGCGGTAATCCTCGCGGACCCGCTTCTTGGAGTGGGCGTGACCGCCACCCTTCATCAAGTTGACCTTGCGGTCGCCGTGACGGGCGTTGCCGGTACCCTTTTGCTTATAGATCTTCTTAGTCGAACCCTGAACTTCTTTACGGTTCTTGGTGCGGCTCGAACCCTGCCGCAGGTTCGCGTGATACATCACGTACGCCTGCTTGATCAGCGCGGGTTTGATCTCGCCACCGAGGGCTTGTTCGTCGATGCTGAAAGTGCCGACTTGGGCACCTTGCTTGTTCAAGACGGGGACATCCATGTGTCTTCCTTCGTCAGACGCCTGAAGCCCGTGCCAAATGGCCCGGGTTCGCTTTGCCTATCCACAGGGCCGTTCTCACGAGGAGGGTGGCGACGCTGATGGAATCGACTCGGCTGTCTTTGCCCGCCCGGATCGACACGACCCGGGCGGTGAACCATTTGTACTCGTCCGGCGGTTGTCCCTGGTTGGCTCTTGCAAGCCGCCCGCAGACCCTTCCGGACCCGATGAACGCTGATTTTCCAGCGTCCCTCGGCAAACACTCAACACTAACCCAACCCGTTCGAGACGAATAGGGCCCGGACTATAGCCCCCTCGTTCTTTCAAATCACGTCAAGTCTTCAAGCCGTTGCCAATTTTGCCTTCGCACGGTGCAAACGCACCGCCTTGCGGATCAGCACCGTCCCGCTGTTGGCCCCGGGAACCGGCCCCTTGACCAGGATCAAGCCATTCTCCGCGTCCACACGCACCACATCCAGCGAGCGAACCGTCACGCGCTCGTCACCCATGTGACCGGCCATGCGCTTGCCCTTCTTGAGACCACCGCCGTAACCACGGTTGGAACACAACGAGCCGATCGAACCGGGAGAGCGGTGCTTGCGTTCGGTGCCGTGCGTGGCGAACATGCCTTTGAAGTTGTGCCGCTTCATCGTGCCCTGGAAGCCCTTGCCCTTGGACTGCCCGACGACGTCGACAAACTTGAACCCCTCGAGCTCCTTGACCGTGTAGGTCTGGCCCAGAGTGAAGTTCCCAGCCTCCGCTGGCGTGCAGCGGAACTCGCGGTGATGACGCAGCGGGTCCGACCCGGCCTTGGCGTCGTGGCCGATCATCTGAAAGGTGCTGTTGCGGGCCTTCATCTTGCCCGACGCCACCTGCACGCCCGTGTACCCGTGCTTCTCCACGTTCCGCAGCTCGGTGACCACATGCAGGTCAACCTTGATCACGGTAACGGGGACGTTGACGCCCGCGGCGTTGTACACGCGGCTCATGCCAAGCTTGGTGCCGATGAACAACATGGTCGTTTCTCCACCTGAGGATCGAGGGATCAGGAGTTTAAGGAATCGAACCGGCCCGCCCGTGATCAACGCCACGCGTCACGCGGGAAAGGCCTCAAAGAGACTCGAATCAGGCCTTGATCTTGATGAACACGCCAGCGGGGACCACCAGACGGTTGAGCGCCTCGACCGTGCGGGCGTTGGGCTCCACGATGTCGATGATCCGCTTGTACGTGCGGATCTCGAACTGCTCGCGAGACTTCTTGTCGATGAACGGCGAACGCAGCACCGTATAACGCTCGATCCGCGTCGGCAGCGGGATCGGCCCGGCCACCTTCGAGTTCGTCCGCTTGCACTGCTCGACGATCTCCTTCGCCGAAGCATCCAGGGCAACGTGGTCGTACGCTTCCATTCGAATTCGGATCTTGCCGCCGGTCATAGGTCTGTCTTCCGTATTCAGTCGTGCGTCGGTCAGTCAGTCGTACGTGAGCGTTCCACTCATTGCCAAAGAGTCTGGCCCGCATCCTCAAAGCCCGCCTCGCGCCGCCATCGGCACCCGAGTCGAGCCTCTACGGATCACAAGACCAGCCCACTGCGCCTCCGCGCCCCGGTGGGTGGAGAGTCTAGGGCCCACCCGATCCCGGTCAAGTAACTCCCCACACCAAACTCGCGTTCTCGCCCCCCCACCCTCTCTTCAGCTCCGCACTAGCTCCTCGCCCACTATCGCCGCGCCCGCCCGTCCCGCCACACTCCCGCGCCCGATCGTCCGATAGCATTGTGCATGCTTCACCGCTCTCTCCTCACCGGCCTCTTCCTCCTGTCCTTCTCCGCCGCCGCCCTTCAGGCCCAAACCAAACCCGCCCACCAATCCAGCACTCCAGCGGCGACCGCGCCCTCGGCACCACCCGCCGGCAAGCTTCTCAGCTTCGCAGACGAGCCGCTCGTCATCGAAGCCATCGGCTTCTCCATGAAAGTCCCCTTCGGCGCCACCGTCTCCACCAGCGAAGCCGGCGGCATCACCCGCTCCACCATCGCCCCCGCCGACAACGCCTACGTCCTCCGCTTCGAAACCCGCCGCACCGAAGACCCGTCCGCCACCCCCGTGAGCGCCGCCGAGGCCTTCATCAAGCAACTCCTGATGACCGACGTCGTCAACGACCTCAAAACCGGCGCGCTCGTCGGCAGCCGCGGCCTCATCCTCGACCGCGTCAACGACCTACGCATCCCCGGCCAGCCGACCCCGGGCGCCCGCTTCTACGTCTCCCTCCCCCGCGGCGGCGCCAACGAGAAAACTCGCGTCATACAAGGCTACACCTTCTTCAAAATTGCCCCCGACCAGTTTGCCGTCTTCGAGCTCGTCAGCGGCGAGGCCGAGTTCGCCGCCGCTCGCCCCGCCTACGAACTGACCGTCGCCACCGCCAAGTTCGAAGACCCCAACGCCCTCGCCTCCCGTCGCCGCGACACCGTTCAGGCCGGCATCGCCTTCCTCACCCGCCTCACGCCCAACGACTACGCCGCCGCCCTGGCCCTCACCACCGACGACAAGCCCAGCGCGTCTTCCAAAGCCCAGCCTTCAGCCAAGTCGCAAACCCAGTGGTATCGCCTTTACAAGCCGGCCAGCACCGGCGTCCCCGAAGAAGCCGAGGAACGCGGCTACCGCGCCGTCCGCTTCTTCCGCGGCACCCGCGCCCAGATCGACGCCAAAGTCACTGGCTCCGAGCCCTCCGCCACCAACCCCGCCGGCATCCTCGCCGAAATCTCCGCGCGACTCCTCACCGGCGGCTCCACCGGCAAGCCCGATTCCTACCAGGTCATCGACATCCAAGGCCGCTACTTCGCCTCCGATGACACCAACGAAGAAGCCTGGTCCGTCCGCACCGCCGTCGCCAACCCCCAAGGCAAGCCGCCCAGCCTCTTCAGCGAAACCGGCACCCGCAGCGGCAAAACCATGACCATCGTCGTCAACATGCCCGGCCGCCCCAACCAAACCATCCGCCCCACCGTCCCCACCGACGGCTACCTCAACCAGGCCACCGCCTTCCTCCTCCCCCGCCTCATGCTCGCCACGCGCTTCGAAGGCGAACTCGGCTTCTACGTCTACCAGTCCGCCAACGCCTCCATCTCCATCCGCCGCGACAGCATGGCCCGCGAGCCCGGCACCCAAAACGCCTACCGCCTCAGCACCACCCTCCGCGAATCTTCCGAAGCCCAAAGCTACCTCCACCTCGCCGACGGCGAACTCATCCTCGCCAGCCTCAGCGACGGCGTCGCCATGGAACCCGTCACCGTCAAGGAACTCGCCGCCCTGTGGAAGCGGAAGAAGCTACCGATGGGCGATTCCGCGTCCGTCAAGAGGTGAATCGTGGCCCCGGAGCCTCGCAGGGTTTAGACTCTGCTCACATGGCGATCGAACGCCTCGTCTCACCCGCCGCCGACCCCGCCGCCCGCGAGGACCAGCCCAACTGGTCGCTTCGCCCCACGCGCCTTCACGAGTACATCGGCCAGCACGATCTCATCCAGCGCCTCAACATCACCATCGCCGCCGTCCGCGCACGCAAGGGTGAGCCCCTCGAGCACATCCTCCTCCACGGCCCCCCGGGATTGGGCAAAACCACCCTCGCCCACGTCATCGGCGCCGAAATGGCCTCCAAGGTCTACGCCACCAGTGGCCCCGCCCTCACCCGCGGCACCGACCTCGTCTCCGCACTCACCCGCCTCGAAACCGGCGACATCCTCTTCATCGACGAGATCCACCGCCTCCCCGTCGCCGTCGAAGAGTTCATCTACCCAGCCATGGAGGACTACCGCATAGACGTCCCCGTCGACTCCGGCCTCCACGCCCGCACCGTCCAGATCCAGCTCAAACCCTTCACCCTCATCGGCGCCACCACCCGCGCGGGCCTCATCTCCTCACCCCTCCGCTCACGCTTCGGTCTCACCCACAACCTCCGCTACTACGACCCCGCCGAGCTCCTCACCATCCTCACCCGCAGCGCCGGCCTCCTCAACGTCCCCACCGACGGCCCCGGCGCCCGCGGGGGCCCCGCCCTTGAACTCATCGCCGCCCGCTCCCGTGGCACCCCGCGGATCGCCAACCGCCTCCTCCGCCGCGTCCGCGATTTCGTCCAGGTCAAAGCCGACGGCGTCATCCGCGCCAAACTCGTCGAGCAAGCCCTCGCCCTCGAAGGCGTCGACGCCCTCGGCCTCGACGAACTCGATCGCACCTACCTCCGCATCATCTCGTCCACATATTCGGGCGGCCCCGTCGGACTCGAAGCCGTCGCCGCCACCATGAACCAGGACGCCGGCACCCTCGAAGACGTCATCGAACCCTACTTGTTGCAGATCGGCTTCCTCGCCCGCACCCGCCGCGGACGCATGCTCACCAAAGCCGCGGCCGACCACCTGGGCCTGCCCGCTCCAACACCGTTGAACGAGTCGAACGCGTTGCTTGAGTAACGCCGCGCCCAGCGATGAACCGCGACAAAGCCGCAGCCTCCTGCGGCTTCACATTCACGCTCACGTTCTTGCACACCCCACAACCCCGTGCATCCGAATCCGCCACGAACCACGCCAAGATCGCGAGCAAGATCAGCGCAAACGCGGTAATCCCACCGGCACTCCCGCTCTTCCCCACCCTTCGCGTCCTTCGCGTCCTTCGAGTCCTTCGCGATAAAAAAACCGCTCACCCCCCGCGGCCCTCACCCGACTACCGCCTCAAACCTCGGCTTCCTTCTTCTTCTTCCCTTTGGGCCCGGACTTGTGCAGGTCCAACTCGCCCTCGAAGAACAAGATGCACTGGCAGTTGACGCACCGCGTCAGTGTCCCCTTCGAGATGTGATTGAGCGTCTCCACCGGCAGCGTCATCATGCACGCCGAGCAGGTGTACTCGTGATCGCGCGGGTTGAGCACCTCGACATTGGCCATCGCCTCGTCGCCGCGAGCCCGCACCAGCTCCTCGAACACCTTCAACGCTTCCTTCGGAACATCCCCGGCCAGCCTGACCCGGTCGGCCGTCAGCTCATCGAGCCGACCCTGGATTTCGGCCTGCTTGGTGTCGCGGTCGACCTTGGCCTGGCCCACGATCTGCTGCCGCTCGCCACGCTGCGACGCCATGTCTGAGAGCTGCTTCTCGATCGTCTGGAGCTTTTCCATCTGCTCCAGCTCGCGCGACTCGCACGAGTCTTTCTGCGACTTGAGCCCATTGAGCTCGGTGAGGAAGGCCGAATATTCCTTGTTGGTCTTGGCCGAGTTCATCTGATCGCGGATCTTGGCGATCCGCGCGTCGATCCCCGCGACCTCGCTCTCATCCCCGCCGATACCCACCTTGGCACCTTTGGCCTGCGTCTCGAGCCCAGTGGCCTTGGTGGCGAGCTCGTCAAACTGTCGCTGCTGCTCTTGCAGAAACCGATCCGCCGCGTCGAGCCTTGTGCGAAGCCCGCGAAGTTGCTGGTCAACTCGGAAAAGACGCAGCAGGTTGGCCGTCACGGTCATGCGGATCTCCGACAAACCCGGCTCTTCCCGGGCGCGAACGCCCCGGCCTTATCACTCGCCGGGCTGGGGGTCATTCTACCCGACCTCCGGCCCAACGTCCCTTCAAATCACCACCGAAACCATACCAACGTCCAATACGCCACCGGCCCCGCCAGCACCAGAGAATCAATCACATCGATGATCCCACCCATCCCCGGGATCAGCCGCCCTGAATCCTTCATTCCAGCGTCCCGCTTGAGCACCGACGCCGACAAATCCCCCAGCTGCGCCGCCAATCCCAGCAGCGCCCCGCCCATTGCCCCACCCAATGGCGTCATGTTGGGGACACTCTCCAGCCCACCCCAACTCCGCCCCAGCATCGTCAACCCCATCCCCACCAGCCCCGCCGTCACCATCCCGCCCGCGAGGCCCTCCCACGTCTTCCCCGGGCTCACCCATGGGATCAGCTTGTGCCGCCCGATCGCCCGGCCCGTGAAATACGCCCCGATATCGCAAGACTTGGCCGTCATCAGCACCCCCAGCACCACCCACGCCGAGAACTCCGTCCGCATGGCCATGATGAACCCAAGGGTGATCCCCGTATACGCAAACGCCATCAACGCCGCCCCCACCGCCCCCGCGGCCCCCTTGATCGTCTTGTACCTCGTGTGAATCAGCAGCGCCACCACCATCACCAGCACGGCCCCCGTCGCCAGCGCCGCTCCCCCTCCACTCCCCCACTGCATCCCGCCCCCCGCCGACCGCGCCGGAGCGCCCACAGACAGCCCGCCCGCCACCACGCCCGTCACGGCCGCAAACACCACCACCCGCTTCGACGCCATCAGCCCGGCCGCGTGATAGATCCGCGCCAACTCGATCCCCGCCCGCGCACAGATCAGCACGCCCGCCACCATCAACACCAACCCCGGCGCCGCCCGACCATCCGCCAGCGCCAGCCACCGCAGCCAACTCGGCAACACCACCGCCGTCAACGCCTCGTCGGCCCACATCACCGCGAGCAGCATCAAAATCAGCACCGGACCTACAAGCAGCCGACGAACCATGCCGCCAATGTAGCGGCCCCCGACCAACTGGGGAGCCGGACGCCGGGGGCAATATACAGGGGGCAATAGGGAGGAGGCAGTCGGCATTAGGCCTTGGTCGATTGCCCTTGGCCTCTCGCCTCTTGCCTAGTGCCTAGTGCCCTT